>JAESGL010000043.1_pt1 | contig 242597 bp, 231 predicted proteins | sample 9269711 | NCBI WGS metagenome assembly JAESGL01 (sample SAMN14515918, study PRJNA621676) | algae metagenome | isolation source: Kastovskya adunca ATA6-11-RM4 and co-occurring heterotrophs from soil and... | place: Chile: Atacama Desert | collected 2011-06-27
CCCGGCCACCCACACGGTATCCTCGATGGGTGGCCGGGTGGGGGAGCGGGCCGGCACCGCATCCGCCGTGAGGCGGACGAACATGCCGCACGGAACCGGCAGATGGCCCAAACGCTAAACGCCGGCAACGACAGGAGAATCGCCGTGGACGACGATCGTATCTGGAATTTCGAGGAAAGCCTGTGGACCGCCGACGCGGCGCATTACGAGGAATCGGTCGACGACGCATGCCTGATGGTGCTGCCGACGCCGCCGTTCGTGTTCACGGGGCAGCAGGCCATCGACGCGGTCAAGGACACGCCGCGCTGGGAACAGGTGTCGCTGACCGAGCGCCAGGTCGCGCGGCCGCAGGAAGGGCTGATCGTCGTCGCGTACAAGGCGGAGGCGCACAAGGGAGGCGAGGCGTACACGGCGTACTGCACCTCGACCTATCGTTGGATCGAACATGGCGTGTGGACGGTGGTGCAGCACCAGCAGACTCCGCCGCTGACGTCGAAGGGCGAATAGACCGCGACGCCAAATCGTCACCCCGGGTCAAGCCCGGGGTGACGTTGAGTTTGGCGGTAGGTCGACGCCGGCTGTGACGCGTGGCGGCGTGAACGTCATCGGATCATGACCGGTCGCCGGACGATGTACCTTCGATACGCGACCTTCCGCCCGCATCCGGCGGTCGGCATCGTTCCAGTCGGGTAGCGTCGCATCGTCCTGTACCCAATGCACGATGCTCGCCTGATCGCACCAGCGCATCAGTTTCGGCATCGCGCGACGGTGCGGCCCGGCGGTCATGTACGCACGCATCGACGCAGCATCGTCCCACGCGGTCATCGTCCAATAGGTCTGGCGACGATCGGCCAGCATCCGCCCGCCGCGATAGCCCTCGGCGCGCCTTACCTGCCGCGCGCTCAACCACGTATCGATCAGGAACGCCGGCAGGAAGCGCGCGGACCGGATGCGCAGCCGGGTGATGCTGACGAAGGTCACGCCTCCAGCTCGACGTCCCAGTAGAGCCAGTCGTGCCAGGTTTCGTGCAGATGGTTGGGCGGGAAGCGGCGGCCCTGTTCCTGCAGCTGCCAGCTGGTCGGGCGGATCGGCTGGACATGGAGCGGCATCGCCGCCTGTTTGGGCGTCCGGCCGCCCTTGCGCAGGTTGCACGGCGCGCAGGCGGTGGCGACATTTTCCCAGGTCGTCCGCCCGCCTTGCGCGCGGGGTACGACGTGATCGAAGGTCAGGTCGTGGGTCGCGCCGCAATATTGGCAGCTGAACCGGTCGCGCAGGAACAGGTTGAAGCGGGTGAAGGCCGGGAATTCCGACGGCCGCACATATTGCTTGAGCGCGATGACCGAGGGCAGCTTGATCCGTGCGGTCGGGCTGCACACTTCGCGGTCATATTCGGCGACGATATCGACCCGGTCGAGGAATACGGCCTTTACCGCCGTCTGCCACGGCCACACGCTGAGCGGATAATAGCTCAACGGCGTATAGTCCGCGTTGAGCACCAGCGCGGGGCAGCCATCGGGATGGCGGAGGCGATCGGGATGGTACATGAAGTCCCCCTCGCGTAAACGTCGGCGCCGATATGATCGGCAACGATGACGCGGACATGACAGCACGGCGCGATACCCAAAGTCAAACCGGCGAGGTCGTCACCCGGTTCGCGCCCAGTCCTACGGGCGCGCTGCACGCGGGCCATGCGGTTGCGGCGATCGCGGCGCATGACCGGGCGCGGACGGCGGGCGGGCGGTTCCTGCTGCGGATCGAGGATATCGATACCGGCCGCAGCCGGCCGGAGCATGTCGCGGGCGTCCTGCGCGATCTGGAATGGCTGGGGCTGGCATGGGACGGGGAGGTCGTGTTCCAGTCGCAGCGGATGGCGCGCTATGCCGATGCGCTCGACCGGTTGCGGGTAGCGGGCCTCGTCTATCCGTGTTTCTGCACCCGCGCCGATATCGCCCGCGAACTGGCGGCGAGCGCGTCGGCGCCGCATGGGGTCGATGGCGCGGTCTATCCGGGGACATGCCGCGCGATCCCGCCGGAGGTCGCCGCCGCGCGGCTGGGCGAGCCGCATGCGTGGCGGATCGATATGGCGCGGGCGGTGGCGCTGGCGGGGCCGCTGACATGGACCGACGAGCTGGCCGGCACGGTCGTGGCCGATCCGCTGGCACAGGGCGACGTGGTGCTGGCGCGCAAGGATGCGGGCACCAGCTATCATCTGGCGGTGACGGTGGACGATGCGGCGCAGGGGGTGACCCATGTCGTGCGTGGGCTGGACCTGTTCGCCGCGACGCATATCCACCGGTTGTTGCAGGCGCTGCTCGACCTGCCGGTGCCGGTGTGGCGGCACCACCCGCTGCTGCTGGGACCGGACGGGCAGCGGCTGGCCAAGCGCAACGGTGCGCCGACGCTGGCGGCGCTCCGGGACGGGGGCGTCGACGGGCGGGCGTTTGCCGATGATCTGCGGGCCGGTCGACTCCCCATTGGCTTTGCGCTGGCAAGTGCTTAGCTTGGCGTCATGAACACCTTCCTGGTCCTGTTGCTGATCGCGGCGATGATCGCGGTCGTCGTCGCGTTGATACGCGGCATCGTGTCGTTCCTGGCGCAGGGCAGCGCCGAGGCGCGGGGCGAGGGGCCGAGCGAACATGCGCTGAAATCGAACAAGATGATGCAGGCGCGCGTGCTGTTTCAGGCGATCGCGATCCTGATCGTCGTCGTGCTGCTGTTCTTCGCCGGACGCACCTGACCACGACGATGGTGAAGCTGACCAAGATCTACACCCGCACCGGCGACGGCGGGACCACCGGGCTGGTCGACGGATCGCGCGTGGCGAAGGACGCCGCGGTGATGCAGGCGATCGGCGATGTGGACGAGGCCAATTCGGCGCTGGGCGTCGCCATCGCCGCGCTGGGCGAGCATCCCGACACGAAGACGCTGCTGACGATCCAGAACGACCTGTTCGATCTGGGCGCCGACCTGGCCACCCCGCCGTCGATCGACGGGGCGCTGCGCATCGTGCCGGAACAGGTGACGGCGCTCGAACAGGCGATCGACCGGGCCAATGCCGGCCTGTCGCCGCTGACCAGCTTCATCCTGCCCGGCGGGTCGGCGGCGGCGGCGGCGCTGCATCTGGCGCGCGCGATCGTGCGCCGGGCGGAGCGATCGGCGGTGGCGGCGTCGCACGATGCGCCGCTTAACCTGCATCTACTGGCCTATCTCAACCGGCTGTCGGATTTTCTCTTCGTTTTCGCGCGGCTTGTGAACCAAAGTGCCGGTGGAGACGTTTTGTGGGTACCGGGCGGGGAGCGTCCGGCACCCTAGGAGACGATCATGCGAGCGACACCGGCCGACCGGTCCGACCATCCGCTCGCACATCGTTACCGCACCGTCCGATCGCTGACCGATTCGCTGGCGGCACCGCTGTCCGATGCCGATGCCACCGTTCAGTCGATGGACGATGCGTCGCCGGCCAAATGGCATCTGGCGCACACCACCTGGTTCTTCGAAACCTTCGTCCTGCGCGACCATGTGCCCGGCTATACGCTGCACGACGACCGTTTCCCGTTCCTGTTCAACAGCTATTACGAGGCGGAAGGCCGGCGCCATGCGCGCAGCCGGCGCGGGATGATTACCCGCCCCAGCCTGGACGAGGTGCGCGGCTATCGCGCGGCGGTCGATGCCGCCCTGCTCGCCGCCTTGCCGACCCTGTCGGAGGCCGCGCAGGAACTGGTGGCGCTCGGCTGCAACCATGAGGAGCAGCATCAGGAATTGCTGCTGACCGACATTCTCCACCATTTCAGCGAGAACCCTCTGGAGCCGGCGATGTTCGCGCCCGAGCCCAAACGCCCGGTGGCGGTGCCGCCGCCGACCGGCTGGATCGAGCATCCAGGCGGGATCGTGCAGGTCGGCCATGGCGGACAGGGCTTCGCGTTCGATTGCGAAGGGCCGCGGCATGACGTGCTGCTCCACGCCCATGCCATCGCCGACCGGACCGTCACCAATGGCGAATGGGCGGCGTTCATCGCGGATGGCGGCTATCGCGACGCGCGGCTGTGGCTGGCCGATGGCTGGGCATGGGTGCAGGCGAACGGGATCGACGCGCCGCTCTATTGGGAGCGGCAGGGCGAGGTCTGGACCCGGTTCGGGCTGGACGGGCGGCGCGCGATCGATCCCGCCGCGCCGGTGACGCATGTCAGCTTCTTCGAGGCGGATGCCTATGCGACCTGGGCCGGTGCCCGCCTGCCGACCGAGTTCGAATGGGAGGCCGCCGCCGCCGCCCATGATCCGGCGGGCGGCAACCAGCTGGACCATGCCCATGCGGTCGAACCGCGCCCGTCGAGCGGCGGGCCGGCGTTCTTCGGCGATGTGTGGCAATGGACCGGCAGCGCCTACCGCCCCTATCCCGGCTTCCGCACCGTGGAGGGCGCGGTCGGCGAATATAACGGCAAGTTCATGAGCGGGCAGTTCGTGCTGCGCGGGAGCTCCTGCGCCACGCCGCGCGGCCATGCGCGCGCCTGCTACCGCAATTTCTTCTACCCCCATCAGCGCTGGCAATTCACCGGCGTCCGCCTTGCAAAGGATCTGTGATGCTGCTCAGCGACGACGTGCCGATGGTGACCCGTGCCGACCCCGCGTTCCGCGCCGATGTGCTGGCCGGGCTGTCGCTGTCGCAAAAGGCGATTCCGGCGCGCTGGTTCTATGACCGCAAGGGGTCGGAGCTGTTCGAGGACATCACCGCGCTGCCCGAATATTATCCGACGCGCGCCGAAACCGCGATCCTGAAGACGATCTGCCCCGAACTGGTCGGCGCGGTCGGCGACGGCGTGGCGGTGGTGGAGTTCGGATCGGGATCGTCGGTCAAGACGCCGATCCTGCTCAACTGCATCGAACCGGCCGCCTATGTCCCGATCGATATTTCGGGCGATTTCCTGCGGTCGTCGGCGGCGACGCTGAGCGGGCAGTTTCCGGGGCTGCCGGTGCTGCCGGTCGAGGCGGACTTCATGCATCCGGTGCCGTTGCCCGATGCGGTGGCGGACATGCCCAAGCTCGGCTTCTTCCCCGGATCGACCATCGGCAATATGGAACCGCTGGCGGCGGGTACGCTGTTGCGCGCAATGCGCGACTGGCTGGGCGAAGGCGCGATGCTGCTGATCGGGATCGACCGCGTGAAGGACGAGGATACGCTGGTCGCCGCCTATGACGATGCGGCAGGCGTGACGGCTGCGTTCAACCTGAACCTGCTCGACCGGATCAACCGCGAGCTGGCCGGCACGGTGCCGGTCGACGCGTTCGCGCACGAAGCGCGCTGGAACGACGATGCCGCGCGGATCGAGATGCATCTGCGCGCGACCCGCGACGTGGGTTTCACGGTCGACGGGCGATCGTTCGCGATGCGCGCCGGAGAGACGATCCATACCGAGAACAGCCATAAATATGGCGACCGCGACGCGCGGCTGTTGCTGCGCAGCGGCGGGTGGACCCCCCAGCAGCAATGGTGCGGCGACGATGGCGCGTTCTGCGTGATCCTGGCCGAAGCGCAGACGGTGCCGATCGCCCCGTGATCCGTCTTGTCCTGACGATGGTGGCGCTGGCGGCGGCGGTGCCGGCAGCGGCGCGCGACCTGACCGTGATGAGCCTCAACATCCGCCTGCCCGCCGAGGGCGACGGGGCAAATCGGTGGGAATTGCGGCGTGACCTGACCGCCGCGACGATCCGCCGGGCCGATCCGGACGTGATCGGCATGCAGGAATTGTTCAAGCTACAGGCCGACGACGTGGTCGCCCGGCTGCCGCGCTATCGGTGGATCGGCGTCGGGCGCAGCGGGACCGGCCGGGCAGAGGACGAGCATATGGGCGTCTTCTACCGCGCCGACCGGCTGCAGGTGGAGCGCTGGGGCAATTTCTGGCTGTCGGACACGCCCGAAGTGCCGGGCAGCATCAGCTGGGGACACCCTTATCCGCGCATGGTGACCTGGGCGATCTTCCGCGAGCGGGACGGCAATCGGTTCGCGATGTTCAACACGCACCTGCCGTACCGCGCCGAGGACGAGGCGGCGCGCGAGAAGGGCGCGGCGCTGCTCGCGGCACGAATCCCGGGGATCGCCGGCGACCTGCCCGTCGTGCTGACCGGCGATTTCAACACCGTGCCCGACAGCCCGACTCATCGCCGGCTGGAACGCGATCTGAGCGATGCATGGGTCGCGACCAGGCGCCGTAGCGGACCGGAGGCGACCTTTCACGGCTTTACCGGCACGCCCGACCGGCGGATCGACTGGATTTTCACGCGCGGCTTTACGCCGGTGTCGGTGACGACGATCGATACGCGCCGGGGCGATGTGTTTCCCTCGGACCATTATCCGGTGGTCGCGGTGCTGCGGCGCGCTCGGCAAGGTTCTGCGTCACCCCGGACGTGATCCTGGGCGAAGCCTAACGGATCACCCGCGCGGTCCACGTCCGGATGAAGTCGGGATTGCCGTGACAGTCGTCCATCTGGCGCTGCTCGATCAGGCGGAAGCGGGTGCCGTCCCATGCATAGCGTTGCGTCATGCCGCAATCTCCCAGCCCCCGCCCCTTGGCGAAGGTGTCGAGGATGCCGTCCTCGAACGTCGCGTTGTACACCAGGTCGCCGTCGGAATCGCCGGCGACCGGCATGTCGAACGAGGCCGGCATCGCCTCGCCCCGTTCGATCACGAACAGCGCGGACAGGATGTTATAGGCCCCGGCGGCGCAGGGCACGATCGCCAGCGTGCGCGGGCCGTCCAGCGTCTTGGTGGTGACGTCGGGCAGGTCGTGGTCGTCGCAATCGGCCTGTTGGCGCATCCGGGTGATGAGCAGCGGGTCGAGCAGCGCGGCCTCCCCCCGGATGGTCGCGGCGCGGACGACCGGCAGCGGCGGGGCGGGGCGGGTATCGGGCTTCGTGCCGCGCGCGACGATCGCGCCGGTGGTGCCGACGCGCCCCTGCCGGTCGTCGATCCAGCGCAAGGCCGCCGACGCGCCGGTCAGCTTCAAGGGCGCGATGCTCTGGCCACCGGCGGCGATGAGGGTCAGCGTCCGGCCAATGGCGAGCTTCGCGGCGAGTGCCATTGCCGGAGCGCCGGTCAGGACGATGGCATCGTCCTGCTGCGTGCCGCCGCGCGCGACCGGTTCGTCATCGACCGTGGCGGTCAGCGGGAGCGCGATGTCGTCCTGGCTGCGCAGGCGGATCGCGACCGGGGCGTCGGCGCCGGGACCGCGTTCGATCGACAGGGTCAGGGCGGGGGCGTCGCCCTCTTCGGGCATCAGCGATCCCGCCTGGCAGGTGCCGCCATTGTCGCAGCCGACCGCCCAGTCGCCGAAGCGCTTGAGGGCCAGGGGGCGGGGCGGGGTGGCGGTGTCGGTGAGCGGCGTGGGCGAAGGCGATGCGCTCGGCGCCGGGGCGGGCGGTGCCGACGCGCCGTTGCAGGCGAACAGCGACAACGGCAGGGCGAAGGGCAGGAAACGGCGCATGGGGGTGCGATACCGGCATGCACCCGTGATCGAAAGCCGCTATTGCCGCGTTCGAGCCGGGAAACGGCATTTATCGAGAGGAAGCAGGATGAAGACGATTGGCGTGATCGGCGCGGGCCAGATGGGGGCCGGCATCGCGCAGGTATCGGCGCAGGCCGGCTATGACGTGCTGCTGTCCGACGTGTCGGTCGAGCGCGCGCAGGGCGGCAAGGACGGTATCGCCAAGCAACTGGCGCGCGCGGTGTCGAAGGAAAAGATCACGCAGGGCGATGCCGATGCGGCACTCGGGCGGATCACGCCGGTCGGCGACCTTGCGGCGATGGCCCCATGCGACCTGGTGATCGAGGCGGCGACCGAGCGGGAAGCGATCAAGCGCCAGATCTTCGAGACCGTGGGCAAGGCGCTGTCCGATACCGCGATCCTCGCCAGCAATACCTCGTCGATCCCGATCACGCGGCTGGCGCAGGCGGCACCCGACCCGGCGCGCTTCATGGGGGTGCATTTCTTCAACCCGGTGCCGGTGATGGGCCTGATCGAACTGATCCGCGGCCTTGCCACCAGCGACGCGACGGTCGCGGCGGTCGAGGCGTTCGGGCAGAGCCTGAACAAGCGGATCGTCCATGCCAATGACGCACCGGGCTTCATCGTCAACCGCGTGCTGATGCCGATGCTGAACGAGGCGTGCTTCGCGCTGGGCGAGGGCGTGGCGACGATCCCCGATATCGACGCGGCGTGCCAGCTGGGGCTCAATCACCCGATGGGGCCGTTCACGCTCGCCGACTTTATCGGGCTGGACACCTGTCTGGAGATTACCCGCGTCCTGTTCGAAGGGACCGGCGACCCTAAGTTCCGCCCCGCGCCGCTGCTGGTCAAATATGTCGAGGCCGGCTGGTACGGGCGCAAGGTCAAGCGCGGCTTTTATGATTATTCGGGCGAGGAGCCGGTGCCGACCCGGTAAAGGACGCTTGACGTAAAGCGAGCTTGTCATGTAAAGCGTCCTTCACAATAGTGGAGGACGCCGTGATGTCGATGCCGCCTGAAATGAAGCGCTATACCGTGCGGCTGATGAGCGTGATGACGCTGTACGGGGTCACGCTGGTCGGGGTGAATCTATGGTTCCGGCACGCGCCGCCGACAGGGGCGCTGGCCTATGTCGCGGCGGTACTGCCGGCGGTACCGATCGCGCTGGTATTCGTGGTGATCGGGCGGCTGCTCGTCGAGATGCGCGACGAGTATCTGCGGGCGCAGATGGTGCGTGATCAGCTGATCGCGACCGGAGTCACGCTGTCGATCACGACCGCCATGGGCTTTCTCGAAGGGTTCGGCATGATCGGCCATGTCGAGGGCTATTATGCGGCGACGATCTGGTTCGGCGCATTGGGGCTTGCCGCCTGCCTGCGCGGCATCGGCCGGTTGCGGGAGCGGGCCGATGGATAATCATCTGCGTACGCTCCGGGCCGAGCGTGGCTGGTCGCAGCAGCATCTGGCCGAACGGCTGGAGGTGTCGCGCCAGAGCGTCAACGCGATCGAAACCGGCCGCTACGACCCGTCGCTGCCGCTCGCCTTTCGGATTGCCGAGCTGTTCGGGCTGACGATCGAGGACGTCTTCGTCAGCTCGACGCGGGGTTAGCGCTCGAGTCATCCATCATGGGAACGTCACCCCAGCGAAAGCTGGGGTCTCAGGCGACTCTTGCTGCGCGCCCTTACCGGGAGATCCCAGCCTTCGCTGGGATGACGTCGGGTCCGAGTGCAAGCGACCGAACCTCAGATAAACGTCGCCACCGTCGCGCGGTAGATGGCCGGCAGGATGATGCCCTGCAGGATGCCGATCAGCACCAGCACCACGAACGGCGCGAAGTCGAGCGCGCCGAAATCGGGCAGGATGCGCCGGATCGGGCGGTAGATCGGCTCCGTCACCACCATCAGCCCGCGATAGAGCGAGCGGATGAAGTCGTTATGCGTGTTGATGACGTTGAACGCGATCAGGATCGACAGGAGCGCCTGTACGATGATGATCCACCACAGGACGTTCAGCAGTACCTGAATGATATCGAGCAGGACGTTCAACGCAGGGGGCCTTTCGCGAATGGCTCTCGACTATAGGGATGCGGACGCCCGGGTCCAAGCCTTGTCAGGTCGGTTCGGGGCCGGCGTGTTGTCGGTGCAACACAGCCGGCTGCCGTTCGTTCCTTGTCAGGCGTGGACCAGCGTGCCGGCGCCCTGTTCGGTGAAGATTTCGAGCAGCATGGCGTGCGGCACGCGGCCGTCGAGGATGACCGCCGCGTCGACGCCCTGCGCCACCGCCGATACGCACGTCTCGACCTTCGGGATCATGCCGCCGCTGATCGTGCCGTCGGCCTTAAGCTCGGCGATGCGCGCCGCGTCGAGGTCGGTCAGCAGCTCGCCGCTCTTGTCGAGCACGCCCGCGACATCGGTCAGCAGGAAGAAGCGCGAGGCGCCCATCGCCCCGGCGATCGACCCGGCCATGGTGTCGGCGTTGATATTGTAGGTGTCGCCATCCGCGCCCAGCGCGACCGGCGCCACGACCGGAATGAAGCCGTCGCGCGCGAGGCTGTGCAGGATCGTCGGATCGACCGCGACCGGCGTACCGACAAAGCCCAGGTCGACATGGCGTTCGATCCCCTGCGCGCGGTCGGGTTCGTTGCGGCCGACCTTTTCGGCGGTGACGAGGCGCGCGTCCTTGCCCGAAATGCCGACCGCCTTGCCGCCCGCCGCCGCGATCCAGGCGACGATTTCCTTGTTGATCTTGCCGGCCAGCACCATTTCCGCGACCTCGGCGGTGGCGGCGTCGGTGACGCGCAGCCCGTCGACGAAGCGCGATTCGACGCCCAGCCGCTTGAGCATCGCCCCGATCTGCGGACCGCCGCCATGGACGACGACCGGATTGATGCCGACCTGCTTCAACAGCACGACATCCTCGGCGAAATCGCGCGCCAGTTCGGGATCGCCCATCGCGTGCCCGCCATATTTCACCACGAAGGTGCGACCGGCATAGCGCTGCAGATAGGGCAGCGCCTCGGTCAGCGTTTCCGCCTTGGCGAGCATCTTCGGATCGGGTGCGTGGGTCATGGATGGGCGCTTTAGCGGGGTCGGGGGGCGGAAGGAAGAAGTTGGTTCACGCGGAGGCGCGGGGCGGCGGGAGAAAGAGATTTATTCGCGCAGAGGCGCAGAGGGCGCAGAGATAGTGCGCTCGCCGCGACAGCGGCTCTCCATCATCGGCTGCCGATAGAGAAGAGGCTGCGCCAGACCGGCCGCCATCGCCGGCACCACAACCTCTCAGCGCCCTCTGCGCCTCTGCGCGACAAAACCCCTTCTTCTTCTCCGCGCCTCCGCGCCTTCGCGTGAACCCGAATCCTTCTTACCGCGCCCGGTCCAGCCAGCGCCCCAGCCCGACAAAGGCATAGATCAGCGGCGGGACCAGCACGATCGACAGCACGACCTTGGCCAGCATCTGTCCGACCACCAGCTGCCCGATCGGGAACACGCCATAGAAGGCGACCGTCACGAAGATCAGCGTATCGACGATCTGCGACAGCACGCTGGCGATCGCCGCGCGCAGCCAGAGCAATTTGCCTTCGCCGCGCTTCAGCCAGCCGAAGATCGTGACGTTGAGCGTCTGCGATACGCCATAGGCGATGATCCCCGCGCCCCAGATGCGCCACGTCGCGCCGAGGATGATCTGGATCGCATCGCGATTGACCGGCAGCATGTCCGCCGATGCGGGCAGCGCCCACACGATCCATGACAGGATCATCGAGGTGATGAGCGGCACGAAGCCGAACCACACCAGATGCTTCGCGCGCCCCGGGCCATAGAGTTCGGCGATCGCGCTCGACACCACGACCAGCAGCAGGAAGGCGAAGATGCCCGCCTCCACCGCCAGCGGGCCGATCGCGACCTGCTTGTTGCCCAGCACGCCTGCGACGCAGACCATGCCGCCATAGAAGATCGAGAGGATGAACAGCGCGCGGGGCAGGGTGATCGTCGCGGACGCAGGTGCGGTCGCGGGCGGGGCGGGTGTCGTCATGACCCTTGCTAGTCCCGAAATCGGCCGATGGCAAAAGCGTTTGTCGCCGCTGGCGTCGCTGGCCGTGGCATGGCATGTCACGACGGTTTGGGCCGTCCGGGGCGGGCGGCGGGGCAGGGTAAGCGTTCAACATGACTCGTTTTCTGATCGGCATCGCCGGCATCGTCGTGATTCTGGGGATTGCCGTCGCATTGTCGACCAACCGCCGGGCGATCCGGCTGCGCGTGGTGGGGGCCGCGTTCGCGTTGCAGGTCGGGATCGCGGTGCTGGTGCTCTATACGCCATGGGGCAAGGGCGTGCTGGGCTTCCTGTCGGGCGGGGTCGCCAACCTGCTGGCCTATGCCAATGCCGGCACCTCGTTCCTGTTCGGGCCGCTCGCCCGGCCGGAAATCGGCGGGCAGAGCTTCGCCATCGCCGCGCTGCCGGTCATCATCTTCTTCGCGTCGCTGGTGTCGATCCTCTATTATCTGGGGATCATGCAGCTGGTCGTGCGCTGGATCGGCGGCGGCATCGAAAAGGTGATCGGCGTCAGCAAGGTTGAATCACTGTGCGCCGCCGCGAACATCTTCGTCGGCCAAAGCGAATCGCCGCTGGTGATCCGCCCCTATCTGGCAGGCCTGACCCCGGCACAGCTGTTCACGGTGATGACCAGCGGCATGGCGGGCGTCGCCGGCACGATCCTCGCGGCCTATGCGTCGATGGGCATCCGCATCGATTTCCTGCTGGCGGCCAGCTTCATGGCGGCGCCGGGCGGCATATTGATGGCCAAGATCATCATGCCCGACACGCCCGAACCTCCCGCCGGCGAACTGCCGCTGGGTGACGACCGCGAGGCGGAGGCGATCGCGCTGGCCGAGGCGACGCATGACGAGGAACGCCCGGCCAACATCATCATGGCGGCGGCCCAGGGCGCGCAGACCGGCGTGAAGCTGGCGGTGGCAGTCGGCGCGATGGTGCTGGCGTTCGTCGCGCTGGTGGCGCTGGCCAACGGGCTGCTCGGTGGCATCGGCAACTGGTTCGGCGTGGCGGACCTGAGCTTCCAGCGGCTGCTCGGCTATGTCTTCGCACCGGTCATGTATCTGCTGAACGTGCCGTGGAACGAGGCGGGGATCGCCGGCGGGCTGTTCGGGCAGAAGGTCGTGCTGAACGAGTTCGTCGCCTATATCTCGCTGGGCGAGGCCGGCGCGCAGCTGTCGACGCGGACGATCGCGATCATCACCTTCGCGCTGTGCGGCTTCGCCAATTTCTCGTCGATCGCGATCCAGATGGCGGTGACCGGCAGCCTGGCGCCGAACCAGCGGCCGATGATCGCCAAGCTCGGCATCCGCGCGCTCGTCGCCGGCAGCCTCGCCAACCTGATGTCAGCGGCGCTGGCCGGGCTGCTGCTCGCCTGAAATCCGGTCGGACGCGCCGGGTATCAACGCTCTGTTTACGATGGGTCGGCTAGATTCGACCCATCGTGCCGGACGCGGCGCGTTGAGTGACAGGACGGACAAAGATGCACCAGGGACTGATCGACGAGCGGACGCTGGCCAACGCGCGCGCGGAACTGGGCGCGAATTTCGTCCGCATTCTCGGCTATTTCAAGGAAGACGGCGTCAAGTCGCTGATCGCGATCGAACAGGCGATGCGGCAGCAGAATGCGGCGGCGATGGTGCTGCCGGCGCATACGCTGAAAGGGGAGTCGCGCCAGTTCGGTGCCGACACGCTGGCCGACCTGGCCGAGGTGATCGAGACGATCGCGCGCAACTGCGTCGAGACGCGCGACGTGCCGACCGAAGCACTGGAACATGTCGCGCAGCTGCGCCCGACGTTCGAGGCGACGCTGGGCGTGCTGGATCGCGACAGCAATCCGCTGGCGCAGCGGCGCAACGGGTTCGGAAAGCGGCCGGTCGCGCTGTAGGGCGATACGCTTAAGGACCACCCAAGGCCGAGTCCCGCCGGCGGTGAATCCGGCTGCGCTTTGACGTCACCCCAGCGAAGGCTGGGGTCTCAAGCGGCTCCTGCCATGTGATCCTACCGGGATATCCCAGCCTTCGCCGGGATGACGTCTGGTTCAGGCAGGGGGGGGGCAGGCCCTAATGCACCGGTCCCGGGCCAACCGGCCGCGCGTCCACGCGGCCGGTCGCGTCGGGTCAGCCGCCGTGCTTGTCCAGTTCGGCGACCGAGTTGAGCTGCACGTAATTCTGGATGCCCATCCGCTCGATCATCTCGAACTGGGTTTCGAGCGTGTCGACATGCTCTTCCTCGTTCATCAGGATCTCGGCGAACAGGTCGCGGCTGACGAAATCACGGATGCTTTCGCAATAGGCGACGGCTTCGCGCAGCTGGGCGACGGCCTCGACCTCGATCGCCAGATCGGCTTTCAGCACCTCTTCGACGGTCTCACCGACGCGCAGGCGGCCGAGCAGCTGGAAATTGGGCAGGCCGTCGAGGAACAGGATGCGCTCCGCCAGTCGGTCGGCGTGCTTCATCTCGTCGATCGATTCGTGACGTTCGAACTGGGCCAGCTTGTAGACGCCCCAATGGTCGAGCAGGCGATAGTGCAACCAGTACTGGTTCACCGCCGTCAGCTCGTTCTTGAGCGCTTCGTTCAGAAATTCGATGACCTTGGCGTCGCCCTTCACGTCGTTCGTCCTTATATGATGACGAACCGCCCATACGCGTTTCGGGGCTTTGGCGACAGGGTAAAAATGGCGGATTTCCGCCGTTTTCGGCAGCTGCGAACGTTACGCAGCCGCGCGTTCCGCATCGATAATGGCTCGCGCGAACGGCACGCATTGCCCGCATTTCGCCTGGCATCCCAAGGCCCGGTACGCCTGGCAGGCGCTGCTGGCACCGCCCCGTGCGGCCGCGCGGACATCGCGTTCTTTGATGGCATTACAGACGCATACGACCATGTTCGACCCTCGCTCTGACGAGTCGATCAATAGTAGTAATGAAACTCGTTCGCAAGAGTTATTGCGGATGACTCGCACGAACGGCGGCGATCAGCGGATGCGGATCGGTTGCAGCTGCCACCGGGCGAGCGACCGCCACAGCCATTCGAACGGGCCGAAGGGGAACCGGGCGAGCCACCAGGGCGACCACAGCAGCATCAGTCCGCACATCGCCAGCACGGGCAGGTACAGCGTGGCGCGCGACCAGAAGCCGAACTGGCCGAGGCCCCAGCCATGAAAGACGAAGCACATGACGATGGTGGTCGCCAGATAGTTGCTGAGCGCCATGCGCCCGACCGCTGCGCACCGGGCAACGATGGCGCCGCCGCGCTGCGCGAGCAGCAGGATCGCGGCGGCATAGCCCGCGATCATCACGCCCCGGAGCGGCGGGGGAAGGGCGAAGGCGCCGATGATGACCGAGCGGGCATCGATGCCGTGCGAGAACATCCATGCGGCGATCATGGCATAGCCCGCCACGCCGATGCCGATCCCGACGCCTGCCCAGCGCCACAGCCGGGCGCGGGACCATGTGCCCGTCAGCATCCCGCTGCGCAGCGCCGCCATGCCGAACAGCATATAGGCGAGCGTCTCGATGCCGATGAAGATGGTGTTGTAGAGCGTCGTCGCCAGCTCGACCAGATTATGGTGCACGATGCCGGCATAGCTGCCGCGAAACAGCGCGATCTCCTGCGCCAGCACGGCGGGCGTCGGGATGCCGAAGCCGTTTTCGAAGTCGCGCAACCCTTGTGCGGCGGCAGGCGTGTCCGCACCCTTCATCGCGACGAACGACAGCGCGATCGCGCCCAGCAACAGCCATTCGAGCGCCGCCAGCGCGATGCCGCATGCGACCATCCGCCGTACCGAGCTGGCGCGAAAGCCATAGGCGACGCTGCCGACCAGCGCATAATGCATCAATATGTCGCCCGGCCACAGCAGCACGGCATGGGCGAGCCCCAGGACGAACAGCCAGGCCATCCGCCGGTAATGCACCGCCGCCGGGTCCGCGCCGCCGGCTTCCGCCCGGTCGACGACCAGCAGCAGCGAGGCCCCGAACAGGAAGGAGAACAGCCCGCGCATCTTGCCGTCGAACGCGATCATCGTCGCGAAATAGGCCCATAGGTCGGCGGGACCGGTCATGCCCCACGCATGGGGGCTGAGCCGCGCGGTGTCGGGCAGCGCGAAGCTCAGGATGTTGACGAACAGGATGCCCATCACCGCAACCCCGCGCACCACGTCGAGGGTGACGATGCGGTCGGCGGCAGGGCGGGGGTCGGTCATGGGAAATTCTCCTGCCCGATCGCGCGGGCAGGGGGAAGGTGGTTAGGCGAGCGCCGCGTCGGCACCCATCAACGCGGGGAAGAAGCCTTCATGTGCCTTGCGCAGGTCGTCCAGGGACACGGCGAAGTCGCCATCGGTCAGTTCGAAGATGATCCGGCTGCCGATGGTGCGGCCGATCGGTTCGGCATCGACCCCGGCCTTTTCGGCGCCCTGCAGGAATTCGAGCAGCGCGTGGTCGTGCACCGTGACGATGTAATTGCCCTGATCCTCACCGAACAGCGAGCGGGCGATGTCGTCGAACGGCAGCTTGCGGTCGAGGATCGCGCCGACATTGCCGGCGAGCGCCATCTCCGCCACCGTCACCGCGACGCCGCCATCCGACACATCGTGGCAGGCGGTGATCTTGCCCGACAGGATCGCCTGGCGGATATAGCCGCCGGTACGACGCTCGCCGTCGAGATCGACCGGCGGCGGCGGGCCTTCCTCGCGGCCATGGACTTCGCGCAGCCATAGCGACTGGCCGAGCGAGCCGGTGCGGTCGCCGACGCGCAGGATGATGTCGCCGGTCTGCTTGAAGGCGATGGTCGCCGACTTCTCCCAGTCGGCCAGCAGCCCGACACCGCCGATCGCCGGGGTCGGCAGGATCGCCGAGCCGCCGCCGGTCGCCTTCGATTCATTGTAGAGCGAGACGTTGCCCGACACGATCGGGAAGTCGAGGGCGCGGCAGGCCTCGCTCATCCCGTCGAGGCAGCCGACGATCTGGCCCATGATCTCGGGGCGCTGCGGGTTGGCGAAGTTCAGACAGTTGGTGACAGCGAGCGGCGTCGCGCCGACCGCGGTCAGGTTGCGATAGGCCTCGGCAATCGCCTGGCGACCGCCCTCGACCGGATCGGCGAAGCAATAGCGCGGGGTGCAGTCGGTGGTCATTGCCAGCGCCTTCTGCGTCCCGTGCACGCGCACCACCGCCGCGTCGCCGCCCGGGCGCTGCACGGTGTCGGCGCCGACCATGTGGTCATACTGTTCCCAGATCCAGCGACGCGACGCGATGTCAGGCGATCCCATCAGCTTGAGCAGGTCGGCGGCCGGATCGGTGCTTTCGGGCACGTTTGCCAGTTCGGCGGATTTCGGCGTCGGGACATGCGGCCGGTCGTAGAGCGGGGCTTCGTCCGCCAGCGGGGCGAGCGGGATGTCGGCGACGACGTCGCCCTGCCACTTCAGCACCATGCGGCCGGTGTCGGTGACATGGCCGATGACCGCGAAGTCGAGTTCCCATTTGTCGAAGATCGCCCGCGCGAAGTCCTCGCGGCCGGGCTTCAGCACCATGAGCATCCGCTCCTGGCTTTCCGACAGCATCATCTCGTACGGGGTCATGCCGCGTTCGCGCTGCGGCACGTCGTCCATGACCAGTTCGATGCCGACGCCGCCCTTCGACGCCATTTCGACCGAAGAGGAGGTGAGGCCGGCGGCGCCCATGTCCTGAATCGCGACGATCGCGTCGGATGCCATGAGTTCGAGGCACGCCTCGATCAGCAGCTTTTCGGTGAAGGGGTCGCCGACCTGCACGGTCGGACGCTTTTCCTCGGCATCCTCGCCGAAATCGGCCGAGGCCATGGTCGCGCCGTGAATGCCGTCGCGGCCGGTCTTCGACCCGACATAGACGATCGGATTGCCGACGCCGGAGGCGGCCGAATAGAAGATCTTGTCGGTATCGGCGATGCCGACGGTCATGGCGTTGACGAGGATGTTGCCGTCATAGGCCGGGTGGAAATTCACCTCGCCGCCCACGGTCGGCACGCCGACGCAATTGCCATAGCCGCCGATGCCATGGACCACCCCCGCGATCAGGTGGCGCATCTTCGGGTGATCGGGCCGGCCGAAGCGCAGCGCGTTGAGGTTCGCGATCGGCCGCGCGCCCATGGTGAACACGTCGCGCAGGATGCCGCCGACGCCCGTCGCCGCACCCTGATAGGGTTCGATGTAGGACGGGTGGTTGTGGCTCTCCATCTTGAAGATCGCCGCCTGCCCGTCACCGATGTCGATGACGCCGGCATTCTCACCCGGCCCGCAAATGACCTGACGTCCGGTGGTCGGCAGCTTCTTCAGGTGGATGCGGCTGGACTTGTAGCTGCAATGTTCCGACCACATGACCGAGAAGATGCCCAGTTCGGTCAGGTTCGGTTCGCGCCCCATCGCGTGCAGGACGCGCTCATATTCTTCGGGGCTCAGGCCGTGTTCGGCGACGATCTCGGGCGTGATCTGGGTCATGGGCGAGCCTCTAGCGCGCACGCGCCTGTGGTGCCAGCCGGTTTGTTGGCCGCGGCGACGTAACAGAAGGGCAATGTTGCGTTGCCGAATAGATACAGTGGTGGAACAAATTTCGTTCGAAAGGATTAAAGCGCTTCGGAATCATGCCGGTGCGTGGGAACCGTTCGCCACGCTGGGAGTCGGTGCGGTGCATCGTCGGACTCGGCGTAGCATGGCATGATGCCGAGCAAGGGAGAATGTGAATGGTTTCGAAGTTTCTGACGGCAATCGCCGCGACCACGCTGGCCGCTGCTCCGGTCGCCGCCAATGCCGCGCAGAACGCGTCGGCCCTGTCGGTCGCCAAGTCGGTCCGCGCGTCGGCTCCGGCCAAGGGTGGCCAGAAGCTCGCCGGCGGCGGCATCGTGTTCGCGCTGCTGGCAGCCGCGATCGTGGCCGGTGGCGTGATCATCGCCGTCGACGACAACGATTCGGACAGCAACTAAGTCCGATTGCGGGGCGGGGGCCGGTGTCGGTCCCCGCTTCCGTTTCAGGCCGACTCTTCGGTCTGTGCACGATCGCGGCGTTCCGCCCAGCGCGCGATACCGTCGTTGCCGAACACGCCGGAAAGCATGATCCACCATGCCGGGTTGCTGTCGAACCGCAGCTCGCCGGACCAACGCCACCATGTCATGATGGCCAGCGGATCAGTGCGGTAACCACGAATATCTGCCGCAGCCGCTGGGCGCCGGGATGGCGGGATGAGGCCGTTGCCGATCCCGATCAGTCCCGCTAGCGCCCGCATCACCGAGCGGCCCCGATCCGCTTCGAAAGCGGTTCAGCCCTTCCGCTGCTTCCACGCATTCCAAAGCATCATGCCGATCAGCGTGCCGCCGGCGACGGTGCCGCCGACCGCTACCGCGGTGACTACAGGCGACAGCGTGTTGTCGGCGCGGTGGAGATGGGGGCGGTGCTTCTTCAGCTTCTTGAGCAGCGGGGTGCGCGCCGACAGCGCCTCGAACATCTCGCCCGGCCCTTCCGGGTCGAGGATCTTGTTGTCGGCGAGCCATTCGGTCACCGCCCCCAGATCGGGAATTTCGTAGGGGCGTAGCGAGCGGCCTTCCCCACGCAGTTCCTCGATCGTCGCAATCAGCGAGTTGGTGCGCTCCAGCGTAGCCTCGATCGTCTCGCAATCCACCCCAAGATGCTCGGCGAGCAGCGAATCGCGGATGCCGGCGATGGTGCGGCGTTCGTCGGCATTGGCGTGGCGAGTGGCGTCGACCGTCACGTCGCATTCGGTGTCGAGCCTGAGCGAGCGGTTGTTGAAGTTGGACGATCCGACCCGCAGCAGCTGGTCGTCGATCACCGTCACCTTGGCATGGACATAGATCGGCGTGCCGCCGGCGGTGAAGGGATGGTAGAGCCGCAGCCGGTCGTGGCGGTCGCGTTCCTTCAAAGCCTGGAACAGGCGCGCGCGGGCCGAATCCATCGCGACGGGTTCCAGCCAGCCCTCGGCCGTGGTCGGGTTGACGATCACGATCTCCGGGCCGTCCGGCTCGTCGAGGCGTCTCGCGATCGCTTCCGCCACCTTGCGCGAGGCGAAATACTGGCTCTCGGCATAGAAGAAGCGTTCGGCACGCGCGATCAGGTCGAGGTACAGCGTCTCGATCTCGTGCACCGGTTCCTGGTCGGTCATCTCGGGCACGGTGCGGGCGATGGCGACGTCGATCTCGGTAAAGTCGGCGTCGAGCCCGGTCGGCCAGCAGCCGCCGACGCCGGTCGGCGCGGGCAGGGCGTCGCCGCCCGAGATTTCCCAGCGCTGCCGGCACATGTCGCCCAGCGCTGCCGCGACCGGCCCCTCCAGCGCGGTGGTGACGTCGTGCCAAGGCTGGTAGGGCGTGCCGTCCGGTTCGATCCGGCGGGGATCGTCGTCACGATGCTCGCGCGTGTCCCAGCGGTCGACGGTCATGTCGATCCCGCCGCAAAAGGCGACGTCGTCGTCGATCACCACGACCTTCTGGTGATGCGAACCGGCGACCGGGTGATGGGTGTCGAGCCGCATGTGCACCTGCGGGTCGGCGATCCATTTCGCGATGCGCACGAGGGTGCGGCCATGGAACAGCGTCTTGATCGCGCCGGTGTCCCAGCGCAGGATATGGACCTGCAGCCCCGGTGTCCGGCGGACCAGCCAGCTGATAAATTCGCCAACCTTTTCAGGGCCTTCGCTGGCAGGGTCGGTCTTGAAGCGGATGCGGGCGTCGAAGTCCCAGCCGATCAGCAGGATCTGCCTTTTCGCCTTCAGCATCGCGTCGCGGGCATGGGTGAAATAATTGTCGGCATCGACCAGCACGGTCGCGCGCGTGGCACGCTCGATCCGCCAGCAGTTGCGACCCGGTTCGAGTGGTGGGGTGTGACGGACCATGGGGACAGCCATGGCACCCTATCGTTGCAGTTCCAAGCGATTGCGGTCGGTCGGTTGGGTTTCGGCGGTCCAAAGTTCACTAAGTTCACACTCGTGCGCTGTTTGCGGCGTGGCGCGCGGGGTGGCGTTTGGGCGGGCGGGGGCGCGGACGATGGGAAAGAGCGGGGACGATGCTGGCAGGTTGGGTGCGTGTAGGAAAGGGGGGACATCGTCCCCGCGACGGGGACCGATAGACGTTGATGGTTCGGTCGGAGGTGCTGCTGCTGCGCGTGTGGATACCTGCCTTGGCGAGACCGTTGCGAACGTCCGCTTCACCGTATCCCCGCGAAGGCAGGGATCCAGGGTCGCATCCGCAAAGCTTTGTTTTGCTTGGCTCTGGACCCCCGCCTGCGCGGGGGTACGGCGAGTATGTGACTGAGCCCGAGACTTTCGGAGAGGCCTCGCCTTCGCGGGAATGACGACGGGGTGTTGTCGTGCCTCGCCATTGGCATCGGGCACCCAGATTACGTTCGGCGTGACGGTGGCAGGGTCAGAGGATGTCGTGGACGCGCTCGGGTGGGCGGGCGAGGACGACGCCCTTCGCCGTTTCGACGATCGGGCGTTCGATCAGGATCGGGTGCTCTGCCATCGCATCGAGGATCGTCGCATCGTCGGCGGTTTTGAGCGGTTTGGCTTCGGTCTCGCCGGTGCGCAGGGCTTCGCGCGGGGTCAGGTCGGCGCGGGTCAGCAGGGCGGCCAGTTCGTCGCGGGTCGGTGGGGTTTTCAGATATTCGACGATGGTTACGTCGGCGCCGGCTTGCGTGAGGAGCGCGAGGGCGGCGCGGGACTTCGAGCAGCGCGGGTTGTGGTAGATCGTGGCTTGCATGGTTCCTCCCCGGCACGGGGAGGAGGACCGCCGGCGCAGCCGGGTGTGGAGGGGGTTGGCCAGTTCCACCACGGTTGCGTCTGCGGAGGCCCCCCTCCACCATGCTACGCATGGTCCCCCTCCCCGCGAGCGGGGAGGATCTTGGGTGTTTGTTCGGGCCTGGTGCCCTCCCCGCGAGCGGGGAGAAGCTTCAGGTCAGTCGTTTTTCGCCAGCCATTCTTCCAGCCACTTGATCGTGTAGTCGCCCTGCTGGAACTGCGGGTCGTCGAGCAGCGCCTGGTGGAGCGGGATGGTGGTCTTCATCCCCTCGATCACGAACTCTTCCAAGGCGCGGCGCAGGCGCATCAGGCAGCGTTCGCGGCTGGTGCCGTAGACGATCAGCTTGGCGATCATGCTGTCGTAATAGGGCGGCACCTTATAGCCGGCGTAGAGCCCGCTATCGACGCGGACGTGCATGCCGCCGGGCGCATGGAAATGCTTCACCGTGCCGGGCGACGGCGCGAAGGTGCGCGGGTCCTCGGCATTGATGCGGCATTCGATGGCGTGGCCGGTGAAGCGGATCTGCTCCTGCTCGCATGACAGGCCATGGCCCTCGGCGACGCGGATCTGTTCGCGGACCAGGTCGATGCCGGTGATCATCTCCGTGACGGGATGTTCGACCTGCAAACGGGTGTTCATTTCGATGAAATAGAACTCGCCATCTTCCCACAGGAATTCGATCGTGCCCGCACCGCGATAGCCCATATCGGCCATCGCCTTGGCACAGATGCCGCCGATCCGTTCGCGATCGGCCTGGCTGAGCACGGGGGAGGGGGCTTCCTCCAGCACCTTCTGGTGGCGGCGCTGGAGCGAGCAGTCGCGCTCGCCCAGATGGACCGCCTTGCCATTGCCGTCGCCGAAGACCTGGATCTCGATGTGGCGCGGGTTGCCAAGATATTTTTCGAGATACACCGTGGCGTCGCCGAACGCGGCCTTTGCCTCGCTGCCGGCCTGCTGCATCAGCGTTTCGAGTTCGTCCTCGGAATGGCACACCTTCATGCCACGGCCGCCGCCGCCCGACGCTGCCTTGATGATGACCGGATAGCCGGCCTTGGCCGCGATCGCCTTCGCCTCGGCGATGTCGCTGATCGCGCCGTCGCTGCCGGGGACGAGCGGCAGGCCGAGCGCGCCGGCGGTGCGCTTCGCCTCGATCTTGTCGCCCATCGTGCGGATATGTTCGGGCTTCGGCCCGACGAAGATCAGGTTGTGCAGCTCGACGATCTCGGCGAACTTGGCGTTTTCCGACAGGAAGCCATAGCCCGGATGGATCGCGTCGGCGCCGCTGATCTCCGCCGCCGAAATGATATTGGGGATGTTGAGATAGCTGTCGGTCGCCGAGGGCGGGCCGATGCAGATCGCTTCGTCGGCAAGGCGGACGTGCATCGCGTCGGCGTCCGCAGTCGAATGGACCGCGACCGTCTTGATCCCCATTTCATGGCACGCGCGGTGGATGCGGAGCGCAATCTCACCCCGGTTGGCGATCAGCAGTTTCTTGATTTCGGGCATGTTATTCCACGACCACCAGCGGCTGGTCGAATTCGACCGGCTGGCCGTTCGACACCAGGATCTGCGTCACGGTGCCGGCGGCCGGGGCGACGATCGGGTTCATGACCTTCATCGCCTCGACGATCACCAGCGTGTCGCCGGCGGCGACCTTCTGCCCGACCGACACGAACGGCTTCGCTTCCGGGTTGGCGGCGAGATAGACGGTGCCGACCATCGGCGAGGTGACCGGGGGCACGCTGCTGACCGGCGCGACGGCGGCGCCGGCCTCGATCGTGGTGGTCGCTGCGCTGGCCAGCTGCGGTGCGGGCGCGGGGGCGTAGGCCGGGGCGGGGGCATAGCTTGCCGCCGCCTGTACCGGGGCGGGCTTGCGCACCACGCGGACCTTGCGCGCGCCGTCCTCCACCTCGACCTCGGTCAGGTCGGTTTCGTCCAGCACCTGCGCCAGCGCGCGGACGAGGTCGATGTCGACGCGCATCGCGTGGCTGGTGAACGGCGTTCCTTCGCCCTGATTGTCGTCTGCCATGGTAACCCCCAATGGTGTATTCTTAAAAAACCGCGCCCTTGTCAGATGCGGGCGGCCGCTTCAAGCGCGACCAGATAGGAAAGCGCGCCGAACCCCGCCACCGTGCCGCGCGCGGCGCGCCCGACATAGCTGACATGGCGAAACTCCTCGCGCTTGTGCGGATTGGACAGATGGACCTCGATCACCGGGGTCTTCACCGCCTTGATCGCGTCGTGGAGCGCGATCGACGTATGGGTATAGGCGCCGGCGTTGAGCAGGACGGCCTTCGCGCCTTCCGCCTGCGCCTCGTGCAGCCAGTCGACCAGATGGCCTTCATGGTTCGATTGGCGCAGGTCGATCTGAAGCCCCAGCTCGCGGGCGCGATCCTCCAGCATGCCGGCAATGTCGTCGAGCGTGTCCGACCCGTAGATTTCCGGCTCGCGCAGGCCGAGCAGGTTCAGGTTCGGGCCGTTGAGGACGAAGACGGTGGCGGTCAAGCGGGCAGGCTTTCGGTTGCGGGCGCGTGTGCGCGGTCCCTATATGCAGCGCACCATAGCCGGACCGGGCACCCCAAGTCGAGACGAGCAAGTCGAGACAGGGGGGCGCCCCGACAGGAGACGACATGCACAGCGACGGCACCATCACCATCACGGTCAACGGCGATCACATGCGGATTCGCGACGGGCTGACCATTGCCGAGCTGGCGGCACAGATCGGGCTGGTGCCGGAAAAGGTCGCGGTCGAACGCAATCTGGAGGTCGTGCCGCGCTCGACGCTGGCCGACGTCCGGGTCGAGGATGGCGACGAGCTGGAGATCGTGCATTTCGTCGGTGGCGGCGACCATCAAACGGTCGGGCAGGCGGCCGATACGTGGAGCGTGGCGGGCAAGACCTTTACCTCGCGGCTGATCGTCGGGACCGGCAAGTACAGGGATTTCGAACAGAATGCCGCGGCGGTGGCGGCATCGGGCGCGGAGATCGTGACCGTGGCGGTGCGCCGGGTGAATGTCAGCGATCCCAAGGCGCCGATGCTGACCGACTATATCGATCCGAAGAAGGTCACCTATCTGCCCAATACCGCCGGCTGTTTCGATGCCGACAGCGCGATCCGCACGCTGCGGCTGGCGCGCGAGGCTGGCGGCTGGGACCTCGTCAAGCTGGAGGTGCTGGGCGAGGCGCGGACGCTGTATCCCGACATGGTGGAAACGCTGCGGGCGACCGAGGTGCTGGCCAACGAAGGCTTCAAACCGATGGTGTACTGTGTCGACGATCCGATCGCGGCCAGGCGGCTGGAGGATGCCGGCGCGGTCGCGATCATGCCGCTGGGCGCACCGATCGGATCCGGCCTCGGCATCCAGAACCTCGTCACGATCCGGCTGATCGTCGAAGGCGCGAAGGTGCCGGTGCTGGTCGATGCCGGCGTCGGCCAGGCGAGCGATGCGGCGGTGGCGATGGAGTTGGGCTGCGACGGGGTGCTGATGAACACCGCGATTGCCGAGGCGAAGGACCCGGTGCTGATGGCGCGGGCGATGAAGTCGGCGGTCGAGGCGGGGCGGATGGGCTATCTGGCCGGGCGCATGCAGCGGCGGCGCTATGCCGACCCGTCGAGCCCGCTCGCCGGACTGATATGAATCAGATTCAATGGAACCCGCAGGTCGGGCTGCGCTTTGTATAATCGCAATCCAGCGAGGGCAACCTCGCCAACCTACAGGAGCCTTTCATGGGTGAATTCACCGACAAGCTCGCCGCCGCTGGCAACAAGGTCGCCGGCAACGTGAAGGAAGCCGTTGGCAAGGCGACCGACAACGAGCGCCTGGAAGCCGAAGGCCAGGCCCAGCAGGCCAAGGGCACCGGCCAGGACGTGAAGGGCAGCGTCAAGGGCGCGCTCGGCGACAAGATCTGAGCTGATCGGACACCGCGTACCGCCGGGTAGTTGGCGGATGGTGTCGAAGGGGCCGTTCCGGGAAACCGGGGCGACCCCTTTTTTGGTCAGAAGCGGTAGCCGAGGCCTGCGACGACATGATGGCGCTCGACGCCGTTTTCGAGAACGGTCTGGCCGATCGTCTCGCGGTCGGCGGCATAGTTGGCGTAGCGATATTCGAGCTTGCCATAGGCGCGGCTGGTCAGGCCGAATTCGCCGCCCGCGCCCAGGTGGAAGCCGTCCAGCCGGCGTCTGGCGCGGTAGCTGAACGCAGGGTCGGTCAGGTCGCGGACGTCGCGGCGGACTTCGCCGTTGCTGTAGCCGCTCTTGAGATAGACCAGCGAATTGGGGCCGGTGATGAAGCCGATGCGCGCGCCGACATCGATCTCACGTCCGGTCGACAGGCAGTCACGCGCGACCACGGTCGCACCGAACGACAGGTCGTCGCACGTCTCCAGCGTCGATTTCGACAGGCCGGCATAGACGCCGAGCACCGAGGCGCGCGACAGCACCATGTCATAGCCGACTTCGCCGCCATAGGTGATGCCGCTGTCGCCGGCGCTGGTTTCGCTGCGCTCGGTGCCGTCGCGCACCTCGGTCACGACATCGACCCGGTCCCAGCCGACGCGCAGTTCGATGCGGGGGCCGAGCGGCGTGTCGACGATGTCCTGCGCGGCGGCGGGTGCGGCGATGGCGACGGCAAGCGTGGCGGCGGTGATGGTCGCGACGGTCTTCACGGAAATCCCCCGGAGATTGAATGTCTTGGCCGAGGGATAGGGTCGAATCGATACGATAGGCTTAACGCGCGCGCATCGCGGCGATGGTGGTGCCGTGGGTGATGACGTTCATGTCGGTGCGCAGGTGGAGCAGCCGCACGCCGTCCCGCGCCAATGCCCGGTCGAGCGCGGGGGCGAATTGCTCGGTCGTCTCGACCGTTTCGGCCCAGGCGCCATAGGCGCGGGCGAGCGCGGCGAAATCGGGGTTGGTGAGCGCGGTGCCGCTGACCCGTGCGGGATATTCACGCTCCTGATGCATGCGGATCGTGCCGTAACCGCCATTGTCGACCAGCAGGACCAGCAGGTTCGCCTGCGTCCGGATCGCGGTTGCCAATTCCTGTCCGTTCATCAGGAAATCGCCGTCGCCCGCAATTGCCACCGCCAGCTTGTCCGGGCAGCGCAAGGCGGCGGCAACGGCGGCGGGCGTGCCGTAGCCCATCGCGCCGCAGGTCGGGGCCAGCTGCGTGCCCGACCAGCCATAATGCCAGTAGCGATGCCACCAGCCGGAGAAATTGCCCGCGCCGTTGCAGATGATCGTGTCGTGCCCCGAAAGCCGCTCGCGCATCGCCGCGACGCACGGACCGAGGTCGAGGGTGACGTCGCGCGGTACGGGGGTGGACCATGCCAGCCATTCGCCATGCGCCTCGGCCATTGCCGGGCGAGGCTCGACGGGCGGTTCGGCGCGGGCGAGCATGGCGGCGAAGGCGTGAGGATCGGCAGCGATGGCGAGGTCGGCGCGGTACACCCGGTCGAGTTCGGCCGGGTCGGGATGGACGTGGATCAGCGTCTGCCCGGGATGGTCGGGGGTGACGAGGGTGTAGCCGTCGGTCGTCGCCTCCCCCAGCCGCGCGCCGATCACGAGCAGCAGGTCGGCGGCCTTGATCCGCTGGACCAGTTTGGGCGAGGGGCCGTAGCCGAGATTGCCGGCCCATGCCGCGCTGTCATTGGCGATGGCGTCCTGTCGCCGGAACGCGCCCGCGACGGGGATGCCCCAGCGCTCGGCGAAGGCACTGAACGCCGCGCCGGTCGCTTTGTCCCAGCCCGCGCCGCCGACGATCGCCACCGGCCGCTCGGCCCCGGCGATGCGATCGAGCAGGTCGGTGAAGTCGGCGGGATCGAGGGTGGTTGCCAAGGGGACGAGCGGCGGCCGGTCGGCGACTTCCGCGCGTTCGCACAGCATGTCCTCGGGCAGCGCGATCACGACCGGGCCCGGCCGCCCGGAGGTGGCGGTGCGCCATGCGCGGGCGACATATTCGGGAATGCGCGCCGGATCGTCGATGCGCAGCACCAGCTTGGCGAGCGGGGCGAACATGGCGAGGAAGTCGACTTCCTGAAAGCCTTCGCGGTCGCGCATCCCGCGGTCTACATCGCCGATGAACAGCAGCATCGGCACCGAATCCTGCCGCGCGACATGCACCCCGATCGACGCATTGGTCGCACCGGGGCCGCGCGTGACGAAGGCGACGCCCGGCCGGCCGGTCAGCACGCCATCGGCGCACGCCATGAAGCCGACCCCGCCCTCCTGCCGGCAGGTCACCAGATCGATCGTCGGCGTGTCGTGCAGCGCGTCTAGCACGGCGAGGAAACTTTCGCCCGGCACGTGGAAGATGCGGTCGCAGCCTTGCAGGGCAAGGGCGTCGACAAGGATACGGCCACCGGTGCGCGACTCTGTCATTTTTGCAGGCTAACGCGGGGTCGGGCCGGGCGCCAGTACCGGGTCTTTGTGGACTGGTTCCCGACGTTGGCCGGCTGGGGGTGACGGGTGGGGCAAGGGTGTCGCGCATCATCGGCGGGGTCGCGGACGATGTCGCCAAGTTGAAAGCTGGTTCAGGTTCTTGACCCGCCCCGGCGGCCATGCGTAATCCGCCTGAACGGAAGTTGGGAGAGTGGCGATGAAGAAGCTGTACCCGAATGCGGAGGCTGCGCTCGACGGGCTGCTGCACGACGGCATGACGCTGTGCGCCGGTGGGTTCGGCCTGTGCGGCATTCCCGAACGGCTGATCGATGCGATCGAGGCATCGGGGGTCAAGGATCTTACCATCGCCAGCAACAATGCCGGGATCGACGGGCAGGGGCTGGGCAAGCTGCTGCGCAGCCGGCAGGTGAAGAAGATGATTTCCAGCTATGTCGGCGAGAACAAGGAGTTCGAGCGGCAATATCTGAGCGGCGAGCTGGAGGTGGAATTCTGCCCGCAGGGGACTCTGGCAGAACGCTGCCGTGCGGGCGGGGCGGGGATTCCCGGCTTCTATACCAGGACCGGCGTCGGCACGCTGATCGCCGAGGGCAAGGAAGTGAAGCAGTTCGACGGGGAGGATTATATCCTCGAACGCGGCATCCGTGCCGACCTGTCGATCATCAAGGGGTGGAAGGCCGACGAGGCCGGCAACCTGATCTTCCGCAAGACCGCGCGCAACTTCAACCAGCCGATGGCGACCGCCGCCAACATCTGCGTCGCCGAGGTCGAGGAAGTGGTGCCGGTGGGGTCGCTCGACCCCGATGCGATCCACCTGCCGGGGATTTACGTGAAGCGGATGATCGTCGGTGCGCCCTATGACAAGCAGATCGAGTTCCGCACGGTGCGGGAGCGGGTTTGATGGTGGCTCGCAGAAGTCGTATTCCCGCGCAGGCGGGAATCCAGGGTTATGATACGCCGACGTCTGCGCCTGTGGCTCTGGATCCCCGCCTGCGCGGGGATACGGTCGGGGCGGTGGTCAAGGCCCTGACCCTCGCCACCGCCGCCTTCGCCCTGTCGGGCTGCGTCGTCGCGGTCGGCAACCAGTCGCCCGCCCCGGTTGCGCCGGCCACCGTGGCGGGCGTGCCGGCGGGGATGCAGTATCTCTACGGATCGGGCGAGGCCGTTGCCGCCAGCCGGCAGACCTATTCGGCGCTGGTCCGCTATGTGCAGCAATATCAGCGCGACCGCACGACGCTACGCCGCATGCCGCTACAGGCGGTGCTGGCGCCCGGCGCGACGCTGGCCCAGCCGACGCAGCTGACCTGTACCGGCAAAGCGGCCGTCGTGTTCGATGTCGATGAAACCGTGCTGCTCAACACCGGCTATGAATATTCCGACGCGCGCGGTGGGCTGAGCTATGACGCCAGCCGCTGGGAACGGTGGGAGCGGTCGGACGGGCGCGCGACGCGGGCCGTGCCGGGCGCGGTCGAGGGGCTGGCGGCGCTGCGCGCGGCGGGTGTGACCGTGGTGTTCAATTCGAACCGCAACGCCGCGACCGCATCCTATACCGAAGCGGTGCTGAACCGCGCCGGCCTCGGCCCCGCCAGGCATGGCGAGACATTGTTCCTGAAGGGCGATGCGCCGGGCGGGTCGGGCAAGGATGCCCGCCGGGCGCTGATCGCGGCGAAATATTGCGTCGTCGCGCTGGTCGGCGATCAGCTGGGCGACTTTACCGACCTGTTCAATGCGGGCCTCAAGCCCGCCGAGCGGCGCGCGGCAGCGGATTCGCCGGCGATCGCGCCGCTATGGGGCAATGGCTGGTTCCTGTTGCCCAACCCGGTCTATGGCACCGCGCTGGCCGGTGATTTCGACGACGTCTTCCCCAATGATCTGCGCTGGAGCGATCCCGGCGCGCCCAAGGAGTAATCGCATGGCCTGGACCCGCGACGAAATGGCGGCACGCGCCGCGCGCGAGCTGAAGGACGGTTTCTACGTCAACCTCGGCATCGGCATCCCGACGCTGGTGGCGAACCATATCCCGGACGGGGTCGAGGTGACGCTGCAGTCGGAAAACGGGATGCTGGGCATCGGCCCGTTCCCCTATGCCGGCGAAGAGGATGCCGACCTGATCAATGCCGGCAAGCAGACGATCAGCGAATTGCCGCAGTCGGTCTATTTCAGCAGCGCCGACAGCTTCGCCATGATCCGCGGCGGGCATATCGACCTGACCGTGCTCGGCGCGATGGAGGTGTCGGAAAAGGGCGACATCGCCAACTGGATGATCCCGGGCAAGATGGTGAAGGGCATGGGCGGCGCCATGGACCTGGTCGCCGGGGTCAAGAAGATCATCGTCGTTATGGAGCATACCTCCAAGAACGGCGACCCGAAGTTCATCCCGGAATGCACCCTGCCGCTGACCGGGCTGGGGGTGGTCGACATGATCATCACCGATCTCGCGGTGTTCGCCCGCGACGATCATGCCAGCCCGTTCCGGCTGATCGAAACTGCTCCGGGCGTGAGCGCGGAGGAAGTGCGGTCGAAGACGACGGCGGCGTACGAGGGATAAGGTCTAAGAATTGGTTCACGCGAAGGCGCGGAGGCGCGGAGAGAGAAGAAGGTAGTTTTCGCGAAGAGGCGCAGAGGACGCAGAGGGGCTGTGGGCGCGGCGGTTGCAGCCTGTCCGGCGCAGCCTCTCTTCCTGTTGCGACGAAAGCTGAAGGCCGCTGGTGCGGCGGGGCTTCACCGCGAACGCCACCCCTCTGCGTCCTCTGCGCCTCTGCGCGAACCAATTCTTCTACTTCTTCCTCCGCGTCTCCGCGCCTTCGCGTAAAAACAACCTTCTTTCACTGTCGCGAAGCCGTCTCCGGCATCTTCCACCAAAGCAACCCCAGCCCGACCGCCGCGATCCCCGCCAGCAGCAGGAACGCCGCGTCGTATCCGCCGCGCACGATCATCACGCCCGCCAGCGTGGTGCTGAGCGCGCCGCCCAGCCCCTGCACCGTCGCCACCGCGCCCTGCGCCGCGTTGAACCGGCCGGTGCCGCGCATGATCGCCGCGACGACCACCGGCAACAGCGCGCCGAAGATGCCCGCGCCGATCCCGTCGAGAAGCTGCACGCCCAGCAGCCAGGCCGGCGCATCGGCCACGCTATAGAGCACGCCGCGCGCCACCAGCACGCCCATGCCGACCAGCAGGATCGGGCGGTGGCCCCAGCGATCGGCGTTGCGCCCAACGACGATCGCGACCGGGACCATCACCAACTGCGCCCCGACGATGCAGGCGGCGACCAGCGACGTCGCCTGTCCCGCGCCGACCTCGCGCCCCAGCAACTGCCCGACGGCGGGCAGCATCGCGGCATTGGCGAGGTGGAACAGGAACGCCGCCCCGGCAAAGATCGCCAGCGCCGGATTGCCGGTCAGCGTGGCGAGCAGCGAGGGCGTGGGCGCGCAGGATTCGTCCGGCTTCCCCTCGCACCCGCGCGCGACGTCATGGTCGATCGCATCGCCATCGACCCACAGGATCGCGGCAATGCTGCACGCCGCCAGAATACCCATCAGGTAGAAGACGACCACGGGGCCGAACTTCCACGCGAGCAGCCCGGCCAACGCGGCGGCGACGGCGTTGCCGGCATGGTTGAACGCTTCGTTGCGCCCGACGCGGCGGGTGAATGCCTTCGGTCCGACGATCCCGAGCGAAATCGCGGCGATGCCCGGCGCGAACACCGCCCCCGCCACTGCCGCGACCGACTGGGTAGCGGCGACCGCAAAGAAGCCGGAAACGATCGGCAGCGAAATCGACGCCAGCGTCACCAGCAGCGCGGCGACGACCAGCAGCGCGCGCTTCGCCTTCACGCGGTCGACCAGCGCGCCCGCCGGGGTCGTCGCCAGCAGCCCGGCGATCCCGGCGATGGTCATCACCATCCCCGCCGTCGCCTCGTCCCAGCCATGGGTCGGCCCTCGGACCGACACGAGATAGATGGCGAGATACGGTCCCAACCCGTCGCGAACGTCGGCCAGAAACGCGTTCATCGCATCGAGGGCGCGGGCGTTGCGGCCATGGGCGGGATCGGGATGGGGCGGCATGGGGCGATCCCGTAAAGGAGGATCGCGCAGGAACGTCGATTGCCTGCGAAGGGTCCGCGGATCGAATACGAAATTTGCCAAGGCTGGTAATAAAATGTCGCCAGACCTTTCGTTCGCGGCTGTTTTCGGTTAACGCGCGGCCATGAGTAGCCGTCCGCAAACCCTGTACGAGAAAATCTGGAACGACCATGTCGTCGAGCGTCGCGCCGACGGCACCTGCCTGATCTATATCGACCGGCATCTCGTCCACGAAGTCACCAGCCCGCAGGCGTTCGCCGGGCTGCGCGCCAATGGCCGCACCGTGCGCCGGCCCGATCTGACGCTGGCGGTGCCTGACCACAACCTGCCGACAACGCCGCGGGTCGATGCGGCGGGCAACCGCCTGCCCACCGTCGATCCGGCCAGCGCCAGCCAGCTCGCCGCGCTGGAAAAGAACGCGCCCGATTTCGGCATCCGCTATATCGACGCGACGGCGGCGGAGCAGGGCATCGTCCATGTCGTCGGGCCGGAACAGGGTTTCACCCTGCCTGGCACGACCCTGGTGTGCGGGGACAGCCATACCAGCGCGCACGGCGCGCTGGGCGCGCTGGCGTTCGGCATCGGCACCAGCGAGGTCGAGCATGTGCTGGCGACCCAAACGCTGTTGCTGCAGCAATCGAAGACGATGGAAATCCGCGTCGACGGGACGCTCGGCTATGGCGTGTCGGCCAAGGACGTCGTGCTGGCGATCATCGGCAAGACCGGGGCGGCAGGCGGCACCGGCTATGTCGTCGAATATACCGGCGACGTCATTCGCAGCCTGTCGATCGAAGGGCGGCTGACCGTCAGCAACATGTCGATCGAGGGGGGCGCGCGTTCCGGCCTGATCGCACCGGACGAGACGACCTTCGCGTACCTCAAGGGCCGGCCGATGGCACCGAAGGGCGACGCGTGGACCCAAGCCGTCGAATACTGGCGGACGCTGCCGAGCGATGCGGGGGCGGTGTATGACAAGGTGGTACAGCTGCACGCCAGCGACATCGCCCCGTCGCTGACCTGGGGCACCAGCCCCGAGGATGTCGTGCCGATCACCGGCGTGGTGCCGTCGCCCGACAGCTTCGCCGATCCGAGCAAGCGCGTCGCGGCGCAGAAATCGCTCGACTATATGGGCCTGACGCCCGGCACGCGGATGCAGGACGTGCCGGTCAGCTACATCTTCATCGGCAGCTGCACCAACAGCCGGATCGAGGATCTGCGTGCGGCGGCCAGCGTCGTGAAGGGGCGCCATGTCGCGGGCGGGATCAAGCAGGCGCTGGTCGTGCCTGGATCGGGGCTGGTCAAGCGCCAGGCCGAGGCCGAGGGGCTGGACCGCATCTTTACCGAAGCCGGCTTCGAATGGCGCGAGCCGGGCTGTTCGATGTGCCTGGCGATGAACCCGGACAAGGTGCCGCCGGGCGAACGCTGTGCTTCCACCAGCAATCGCAATTTCGTAGGACGGCAGGGACCGGGCGCGCGGACGCACCTCGTCTCCCCGGCGATGGCGGCGGCGGCGGCGGTGACGGGGCGGCTGGCCGATGTACGCGATTTGGTGACGGAGTAAGGCGGATGAAGCGGGTTCTGATCGCGTTGATTGCGGGCGCGGTGCTGAGCGGCATGGCGGCCGCCTATGCCTCGGTCCGTCCGGCCAAGGCGGCGGCCCCGTCGCGGACGGACGCGCGGCAGTGATCGCACGCCTCGCGGCACTGGCCGCACTGGTGCTGACGATGGCGCAGGCACCGGCACCCAAGCCTGCCGCCGACGTCGAGCTGTGGCGGCTCGATTGCGGCGGTGTGCAGGTCAACGACCTCAACGCCTTTTCCGACACGCTGGCCTATAGCGGACAAAGCAAGCGGCTGGTCGCCAGCTGCTATCTCATCCGCCACGGCAGCGACTATATGCTGTGGGACACCGGCCTGCCCGAGGCGGTGATCGGCCAGCCGGTGAGCAACACCGACGCGATGTCGCCGATCCTGACGACGACGATCAAGCGGCAGCTGGCGCAGATCGGCGTGAAGCCCGAACAGATCGGCCGCGTCGGCATCAGCCATTATCATTTCGACCACACCGGACAGGCGGCGGGCTTTCCGGGCGCGACCTTGCTGATCGGCAAGGGCGATGCCGATGCGCTGAGTGCCGGCAAGCCCGGCACCAGTGCCGAACCGCTCAAACCCTGGTTCGGTGGCGGCGCGAAGATCGAGGCGATCGATGCCGACAAGGACGTGTTCGGCGACGGCAGCGTCACCCTGCTGAACCTGCCGGGCCATACGCCGGGGCATCACGCGCTGCTGGTCGTATTGAAGGGGAAGGGGCCGGTGCTGCTGTCCGGCGACCTTGCCCATTTCCGGGAAAATTACGACACGAACGGGGTGCCGCCGTTCAACACCGATCGCGCGGCTACGCTCGCCTCGCTCGACCGGTTCAAGAAGCTGGCGGGCAATGTGAAGGCGACCGTGATCCTGCAACATGAACCGGGCGATGTCGCCAAGCTGCCGGCCTTCCCGGCATCGGCGCGCTGATGGAACCGATCACCAAGGTCGAAGGGCGCGCCTATCCGTGGGGCGCCAAGAATATCGACACCGACATCATCATCCCGGCGCACTGGCTGAAGACCACCACCCGCGAAGGGCTGGGCAAGGGCGCGTTCGAAAGCGTGCGGGCGGAACCGGACAATATCTTCGACGATCCGCGCTATGCCGGCGCGCCGGTGCTGATCGCGGGCGAGAATTTCGGCTGCGGGTCGAGCCGCGAACATGCCGCCTGGGCGCTTACCGACATGGGGGTCAGGGCGGTGATCGCGCCGAGCTTTTCCGACATCTTCTCCGGCAACGCGATCAAGAACGGGATCGTCACCGTTGTCCTGCCACAGGACGCGATCGATCGCCTGGTCGAGGTCGCGAAGACCGACATGGTTGCCGTCGATCTGGAGACGATGACTGTCACCACCCCGTATCAGGATCGTTTTCCCTTCGAGCTCGACCCCTTTCGTCGCCAATGCCTGATGGAAGGGCTGGACGAGATCGGCATGACGCTGGCACAAGATACCGCGATTTCGAAATATGAGTCCGGCGTGGCCAGTGCCCGACCGTGGCTCCACCAGGAGAGCGGACATGCGGGCGTTGCTGTCGAAGGAAACGGGCGGACCTGACACGCTGACCATCGGCGACCTGCCGGACCCGGTCGCGGGCCGGGGTCAGGTCGTCATTGCGGTCAGGGCATGTGCGGTAAACTATCCCGACCTCCTGATTATCGAAGATAAATACCAGTTCCGCCCCGAACGCCCGTTCGCGCCGGGTGGCGAAGTGGCGGGCGTGATCGACAGCATCGGCGACGGCGTCACCGGCTGGGCGGTCGGCGACCGGGTCGTGGCGGTCACCGGCCATGGCGGCATGGTCGAGAAGCTGGCGGTGCCTGCCGCCGCGCTCCACCGCCTGCCACCAAACCGCAGTTTCGAAGATGGCGCGGCGCTGCTGCTGACCTATGCCACGTCGATCCATGCGCTGCTCGATCGCGGCCGACTGGGCGAGGGGCAGACGCTGCTGGTGCTGGGCGCGGCAGGCGGCGTCGGCCTTGCCTCGATCGAACTGGGCAAGGCGTTCGGCGCGCGGGTCGTCGCGGCGGTATCCTCGGAAGAAAAGGCGGCGGCTGCAAAGGACGCGGGCGCGGACGAGACGGTCGTCTACCCCCACGCCCCGCTCGACAAGGACGCATCGCGGGCGCTGGCCGAGGCGTTCAAGGCGGCGGTGGGGCCCAAGGGCGCGGACGTGGTGTTCGACCCGGTCGGTGGCGACTATGCCGAACCCGCGCTGCGCAGCGTCGGGTGGGAGGGGCGCTATCTGGTCGTCGGCTTCCCGGCGGGCATCCCGAAGCTGCCGCTCAACCTGACGCTGCTGAAAAGCTGCGACGTGTGCGGCGTGTTCTGGGGCGCGTTCGCGATGCGCGATCCGGCGGCGAATGCCGCGCACGTCGCGACCTTGTTCCGCCTGTGGGACGAGGGCCGGATCGCGCCGCGCGTGACGGGCACGTTCCCGCTGGAGCGTGGTGGCGAGGCAATTGCCGCGCTGGCCGCGCGCAAGGTCATCGGGAAGCTGGTGGTGGTGATCTAACCGTATCCCCGCGCAGGCGGGGATCCAGGGTTAGCGGGCGCCAGCGCCGGTTCTACCTGGCTCTGGACCCCCGCCTGCGCGGGGGTACACCGACTGTCGAGGTCCGCTCCGCCCGACACCTGTGCCGTTGCGCGTAACCCCGTCGCATCCTATCTCGCGAAGGAGGGATGAGTAGGGGAATGCGATGACGACGTTCGACGACCGGGAACGTGCCTTTGAAGCCAAATTCGCCCGCGATGGCGAAATGGCGTTTCGGGTGACGGCACGGCGCAACAAGCTGCTGGGCCAATGGGCGGCCGAGCGGATGGAGCTGACCCCGGCCGAGACCGATGCCTATGCGACCTCGGTCGTGCAGGCCGATTTCGAGGAAGTCGGCGACGACGACGTGATCCGCAAGCTGCTGTCCGACCTCGCCGCCGCGGGTGTCGATACCGACGAAGCGCAGATTCGCCAGGCGCTGGCCGATTGCGATGTCGAGGCGCGTCGCCAGCTGCTCGGAAGCATCTGACATGCCGATGGAAGCACAGGCGATCGAGGCATTGATCGTCGCCGCGATCCCCGATGCCGTGGTCGAGATCACCGATCTGGCGGGCGACGGCGACCATTATGCCGCGCGGGTCGTGTCGGGAAGTTTCCGGGGTAAGCCGCGCATCGCGCAGCAGCGCGCGGTCTATGCCGCGCTCGGCGGGCGGATGGGGGGCGAACTCCATGCGCTGCAACTGACCACTGCCGTTCCCCAGGATTGAATCGCCGACACGGCGCCAAAAGGAAATGACAATGACCGACGATACCCATGCCCGCATCGACGCGGTGGTGAAGAACAACCCGGTGGTGCTGTTCATGAAGGGCAGCCCGCTATTCCCGCAGTGCGGCTTTTCCAGCCGCGCGGTTGCAATCCTTAACCACCTGAACACCCAGTTCGAAAGCGTCGACGTGCTGCAGGACCAGGGCATCCGCCAGGGCATCAAGGCCTATTCGGACTGGCCGACCATTCCGCAACTCTATGTCAACGGCGAATTCGTCGGCGGGTCTGACATCATGATGGAAATGTACGAGAGCGGCGAGCTGGCCGAGCTGCTGGGCGGCAAGGCGGCGTAAAAGCCGCCTCTCCCGGAACCCTCCGTCACCCCGGGCTCGATCCGGGGTCCCGCTTCTTCTTCCTGACGGCACCCCAAACCGTCGCCCCAGCGAAGGCTGGGGCATCGAGCGGCTCCTGCCCCGTGCTGCAACGGGGAGATCCCGGCCTTCGCTGGGGTGACGTTCACGGCGAGGCTCAGCAAGCGGGACCTCGGGTCAAGCCCGGGGTGACGTTTGAGGCGGAAGGGTTCACGACCTAACCCGCCACCCCACGCCCCCTCCCCACATCGGGGAGCATTTGCTACGGCAACCCCATGGCCGAACCGACCACCCCCCGCATCACCCGTCGCCGCCTGCTGATCGGGGGCGGGGCCGGGGTCGGGTTGATTGTCGCCTGGGGGCTGTGGCCGCGGCGCTATGGCGTCAATCTCGCGGCGGCGGAGGGGGAGAGCATCTTCGGCCCATATCTCAAGATCGGCGCCGATGGGCAGGTCACCGTCGCCGTGCCACAGGCGGAGCATGGGCAGGGCGTCTATACCGCCCTGCCGCAGATCGTCGCCGACGAACTGGGCGCGGACTGGCGCACCGTCGCGGTGGAGGCGGCGCCGATCAACCCGCTCTACGCCAATCCGCTGGCCGCTGGCATCCTGTTTGGTGACGCGCTGGCGCTGCTGCCCGCCGCTACCCGCGCGGCCCATGCCGAACGCACCGCGTTGATGCTGACCGCCGGGTCGACCTCGATCCGCCGGTTCGAAGCGCCGCTCAGGGAAGCCGGCGCGGCGGCACGCGTGTTGCTGTGCAAGGCGGCGGCGCGGGCATGGGGTGGCGACTGGCGCAGTTGCGGGACGGCGGACGGCTTCGTGGTGATGGGCGAACGCCGCGAACGCTTCGGCGTGCTGGCGGCAGCGGCGGCGGGCGAAAGCCTGCCCGGCGGCGAACTGCCCTACCGCGTCGGCGACGAAAAGCGGCTGGTCGGCACGGCGCAGCCGCGACTGGACGCCCCGGCCAAGGTCGATGGCAGCGCGACCTTCGCCGCCGATGTGCGCAAACCCGGCATGGTCTTCGCCTCGATCCGGCAGGGGCCGATCGGCGACACGCGGCTGCTGAGCATCGACAAGCCGGCGGCGGATGCCGTGCCGGGTGTCGTCAGCGTGGTGGAAACCGACCGCTGGGTCGCCGCTGCGGCCACGACCTGGTGGGCGGCGAACCGCGCGGTCGATGCGATGGCGCCGCGTTTCGAAACGCACGGGCTGGTCGACAATGCGTCGATCGCCACCGCACTCGACACCGCCTTGTCGGGGGAGGGGGCGCGGGTGCACGAGGCGGGCGACATCGACGCCGCGTTCACCGGCGGGCGGACGCAGACCGCGACGTACCGCGTTGCCGCCGCGCTGCACGGCGCGATCGAGCCGACCAGCGCCACCGCCGACTGGAGCGACGGCACGCTGACCCTGTGGATGCCGACCCAGGCGCCGACGCTGGCGCGTGCCGCCGCCGCCCGCGCGATCGGCATCGCTGAGGATCGGGTCGTGCTGCACCCGACCATCGCCGGCGGATCGTTCGGCGCGAACCTCGACCATCGCGTCGCCGAACAGGCGGCGGTGCTGGCGCGCAAGCTGGAAAAGCCGGTGCAGCTGACCTGGTCGCGCGGCGAGGATTGCCTCGCCGATCGCTACCGCGCGCCCGCCGCCGCGCGGATGACCGCGCGGTTGGGACGGGGCGGCACGATCCTGGGCTGGCGGGCACAGGTCGCGGCGCCGCGCACCGGCCGCGACCTGGCGCGGCTGCTGCTCGGCGGCGATGTCGCGGCGTCGCTGGCGATGGCATTGCCCGGCGACCGCGGCGATGCGCTGGCGACCGATGGCGCGGTGCCGCCCTATGGCATCCCCAACCTTGCGGTCGACCACCACCCCGCCGACCTGGGATTGCCCGCCGGATGGTGGCGGTCGGGCGCGCATAGCTACACCGCGTTCTTCACCGAATGTTTCCTCGACGAACTGGCCGGGTTCGCGGGGATGGAGGCGCATTCGTTTCGCATCGCGATGCTGGGCGGCGACGTGGCGCTGGCCCGCTGCCTGTCGACCGTCGCCACGATGGGCGGCTGGCAGGGCGGGGTGCCGGGCAGCGCGCAGGGCATCGCCTGCCACCGGATGCGGGGATCGGCCATCGCCTGCATGGCGGAGGCGCATATCGGCGACAACCAGCGGGTGAAGGTCGACCGGCTGGTCGTCGCGGTCGATTGCGGGCGGGTCATCAATCCTGACCTTGTGCGCCAACAGATCGAGGGCGGGCTGTTGTTCGGCATGGCGATGGCGACCGGCGCTTCGACCGGCTTTGCGGCCAATCTGCCCGATGTGCGCGGGTTCGGCGGCATGAACCTGCCGCGGCTTGCCGACAGTCCGGAGATCATGATCGAGATCGTCGACTCCGACGCCGATCCGGGCGGGGTCAGCGAACTGGCGGTGCCGGTGGTCGCCCCCGCCATAGCCAACGCGCTCCACGCCGCTACGGGTCGGCGCTATCGGTCGCTGCCGTTGCTGGGGTGAGGGCGGCGTAACGAAGAAGGATTAGATTTCGTGCAGAGACGCGGAGGCGCAGAGAGGTTGCGTTTGCAGTGCCGTCTCGTGATCGGAAGACTATGGTGGCCGCTATGCCATGGTGCTGCATGCGCTTACGCGCGAAACGATGCCGCCGGCGCATCCCCTCTGCGCCTCCGCGTCTCTGCGCGAACCACTTCTTCTTTTGAAATTGGGCGCGTAGCCCGCCCCAAAATACAGCTTGCCCCGAACCCCGGCGTCGCGCGTTAAACCGGCGCATGGAACGCCCCTCGAATCACCCCGCCATCCCGAAGCGCCGCATCGGCGTGCTGCTGATGAACCTCGGCACGCCCGACGATCCGTCGCCGCGCTCGGTCAAGCGTTACCTGGCGGAGTTCCTGTCCGACCGGCGCGTCGTGGAAATCCCGCCGATCGCGTGGCAGCCGATCCTGCGCGGCATCATCCTGAACACCCGCCCGAAGAAATCGGCCCATGCCTATCAGCAGGTATGGAGCGAGCACGGCTCCCCGCTCGCGGCGATCACCCGCGCGCAGTCGGAAGCGATGCAGGGGGCGTTCGGCGACGGCGTCGTGATCGACTGGGCGATGCGCTACGGCAATCCGTCGATCGCCAGCCGGATCGAGCATCTGCGCGAACGGGGCTGCGACCGCATCCTGCTCGCCCCGCTCTACCCGCAATATTGCGCAGCAACGACCGCGACGGCGAACGACAAGGCGTTCGCGCATCTGGCGAAACTGCGCTGGCAGCCGGCGATCCGCACCCTGCCGCCCTATTATGACGACCCGCTCTATATTAACGCGCTGGCGACGACGCTGCGCGAGGATCTCGCGAAGCTGACCTTCGAACCCGATGCGATCGTCGCAAGTTTCCATGGCATGCCCAGGCGTACCCTTGAAATCGGCGATCCCTATCACTGCCATTGCCAGAAGACCGCGCGGCTGGTGTCGGAGGCGCTGGGCCGTCCGCTGACCGTCGCGTTCCAGTCGCGATTCGGCCCGGCCAAATGGCTGGGCCCGGCGACCGACGAGACGCTGGTCGAACTGGCCAAGGCCGGCAAGCGCCGCGTCGCGATCTTCGCGCCGGGCTTTTCGGCCGACTGTCTGGAGACGCTCGAGGAACTGGCGATCCGCGGCAAGGAAAGCTTCGAGGAAGCCGGCGGGACCGATTTCGCCTATCTTCCGTGCCTGAATGCCGAGCCGACCGGTAATAAAATGTTGCGCAACATTATCGCGCGCGAACTTGCGGGTTGGATCGACCCGGCCTAGCAGGGGGTCAAACTTTCGTAGGAGAGAATGCATGGCACGGGTAGCGATCGTCACCGGCGGCACGCGCGGGATCGGTGAGGCGATCAGCCTTGCGCTCAAGGACATGGGCGTCACCGTCGCCGCCAACTATGCCGGCAACGACGAAAAGGCGAAGGCGTTCACCGACCGCACCGGCATTGCTGCCTTCAAGTGGGACGTGGGCGATTTCGAAGCGACCCAGGCCGGCGTGAAGGCGGTCGAGGAAGCGATCGGCCCGGTCGACATCGTCGTCAACAATGCCGGCATCACCCGCGACGGCACGCTGCTGAAGATGACGTACGACATGTGGGACGATGTCATCCGCACGAACCTGGGCGGCTGCTTCAATCTTGCCAAGGCGACCTTCCCCGGCATGCGCGACCGCAAATGGGGCCGCATCGTCAACATCGGCTCGATCAACGGGCAGGCGGGCCAGTACGGCCAGGTGAACTACGCCGCCGCCAAGTCGGGCATCCACGGCTTCACCAAGGCGCTGGCACAGGAAGGCGCGCGCTTCGGGGTCACGGTGAACGCGATCGCGCCGGGCTATATCGATACCGACATGGTCGCGGCGGTCCCGGCCGACGTGCTCGAAAAGATCGTGGCGAAGATCCCGGTCGGTCGCCTGGGTCAGGCGAGCGAGATCGCGCGCGGCGTCGCGTTCCTGTGTTCGGAAGAGGGCGGCTTCGTCACCGGCTCGACGCTCAGCATCAACGGCGGCCAGCACATGTACTGACCGGGCGGCGCGGGGCGGCCATCGCCGTCCCGCTCTCCCCTTCAGCCGCGAAACACCACCGTCCGCGCGCCGTGCGGAAACACCCGGTCGTTCAGGTGCAGCCGCACCGCTTCGGCCAGTACGCGCCGTTCGATATCGCGGCCCTTGCGGATCAGGTCGTCGGGCGTGTCGGCATGGCTGATCGGCTCGACATCCTGATGGATGATCGGTCCCTCGTCCAAATCCGCCGTGACGTAATGCGCCGTCGCGCCGATCATCTTCACGCCCCGCGCATGCGCCTGATGATAGGGTTTCGCGCCCTTGAAACCGGGCAGGAAGCTGTGATGGATGTTGATGCAGCGCCCCGACAGGAACGCCGCCAGATCGTCCGACAGGATCTGCATATAGCGCGCGAGGACGACCAGTTCCGCGCCGCTATCCTCGACCAGCCGCTTGACCTGCGCCTCCTGCGCCGCCTTCGTCTCTCGCGTGACGGGCAGGTGGTGGAACGGAATGTCGCCGATCAGCGACCCGTGCAGCAATTCGCGCGGATGGTTGGACGCGACCGCGACGACCTCCATCGGCAATTCGCCCAGCCGCGCGCGATAGAGCAGATCGACGAGGCAATGGTCCCATTTGGACACCATCAGCAGCACCCGCTTGGGTGTCGCCTGATCGCGCAGCGACCACTCCATGCCCGACGCCTGCGCTATCGCCGCGAACTCGGTACGTAACTGGTCGATCGGCACGTCGGCGGTGAACGCGACCCGCATGAAGAACTGGCTGGAGAGCGCATCGTCGAACTGCTGCGCATCGACGATATTCGCGCCGCGCTCGGCGAGGAACCCGGCCACCTTCGCCACCAGCCCCGGCCGGTCCGGGCATTGCAGCCGAAGCGTGTAGATGCTGGTCAAGAAGCGTCCCCCCGTGTCGACCGGTGCTTGCGGTCGGTTGCGCCGCTGTGGCTGCATCGCGGTGGCGGGTAAAGATAGCGTTTGTATCGGGTGGGGTGGCGGGGTGTTGCCCTGCCTCGGTCCACGCGGGAAGGTGACGCCTCGGCCCCATGCCGTTCGGTTCGAGCAGCTTCGAGCTTGTCGAGAAGCGTCGGTCGAGAACCCGGTGCTTGGGGCAGCCCCTTCTCGACTTCGGTTCTCGACAGGCTCGAACCTGCGCTCGAAGCAAACGGATTGGGATGAGGGCAGCGTCAGGACGGCTGGCTCCATGGCCAGCCGGTTGTATATCGCGCGCGCCCGAACTCTGAGGATACGATGGAACCGTTCGTCCTGAGTAGCCGCTGAGCTTGTCGAAGCGGCGTATCGAAGGACCGCTGTGCGCAGATGCTTAGATACGGGTCTTCGACTTCGCTCAGCCCCTACTCAGCACGAACGGTCCTACTCAATGCTGCCCCCCTAGAACTTCACATCCGCCTGCACCGTAAACGCCCGGCCGCGCGGATCGGCGACGCGCGGTTCCCATGCGCCGCCCGACCCGGTGTTCGAATCATAGGTGATCGCAAATGGCGGATCGACGTCGAACAGGTTCTTCACCCCCAGCGTCAGGCGCGTCGCCTTGTTGCCGAGATTCAGGAAGCTGACCGCGAGGTTATAGGTCACATAGGGCTTCACATATTCGTTGAATCCCGGCCGCGTGACCGTGCCCGCCGCGATGCCCGGCAGCGCCTGGTTCTTGTATCCGTCGCGATACAGCTGGGTCAGCGCGATCGTCACCGCATCGTTGGTATAGCTGACGAACGCGTTGTGCTTCCACTTGAGGCTCAGGTCGCCGGCAAAGCTGAACACACCGATCAGGCTGGGACCATAGGGCGAATTCTCGGTCAGCTTTTCGCGCCGGCGCAGCATGTAGGTGCCGTCGATCCCGGCGAGGAAGCTGCCGCCCAGCCCGTCGACGCCGCCGCGCGCAGTCAGCTCGAGGCCCTGGGTGCGGCGCGCACCGGCATTGATCCAGCGCCGGTCGATCACGACCAGCTCGCCCGCCGGGTTGCGGAGGAAGCGATCGGCGAACAGTCCGGCATTGTCGATCAGCTCGCGTTCGGTCAGCAGCTGGATCGTGTCGTCGACATTGATCGCCCAGAAATCGACCGAGGCGCTGAACTTGGGCGCCGGCTGGATGACCACGCCCGCGCTGAACATCTTGGCGCTTTCCGGCCCCAGGTTCGGATTGCCGCCGGTATAGATGTTGGGCTGCACCGCCTGGCAGGCCGGGTTGGTCGTGTTGGGGATGCCGCCGGGGCAGCGCACCGGATCGGCGAGGTCGCGGCCCGAATAGGGCGAATCGGTCAGGCCGTTGAAGATCTGGTTGAAGGTCGGCACGCGGAACCCGGTGCTGAACGATCCGCGGAACATCAGCGGTTCCCACGGACGCCACTTCGCCGACACCTTGGGATTGGTGCTGGTGCCGAAATCGCCATAATCGTCGATGCGTGCCGCCGCGTTCAGTTCGAACCCGCGGAACAGCGGCAGCAGCAATTCGGCATAGGCGGCCTTCACCTGCCGGTTGCGCCGGCGCAGCGCGTTCACATTGTCGAATGCCGCGAGGAAGATGACCGGCGCGGCGGCGGCCGCCGCTTCCGATCCGTTGAAGCTGTAGGTTTCGCTGCGGAAATCGATGCCGGCGGCCAGCTGCGCCTTGCCGCCGGGCAGGCGGAACAGCGGGCCGGCGATCGAATAGTCGATCTGCTTCACCTCATAGCGCCCGCCGTACAGCGTCGCCCCTTCGGCCGACACGGCGGCAAGCCCCGCCAGCGCGGCGTCGCTCTGGTTGATCGAGAAGGGGTTGAGGATGCCGCTGTTGAGCAGCCCGGCAAGGCCCGGCCCGCTCGCCCCCGGCGCGGTCGGCGCCAGCGGGTCATAGGCGCCGCTGTTCAAAGTGCCGCGATAATAATAGCCGCTGCCCAGCGTCGAGCTGGCCTCGCTCTTGGCGTACGACCCGCCCGCGCGATAATCCCATCCGGCCCACAGCGGCCCTTCGGCGGCCAGCGTGACGCGAATCGTCTTGGTATCGGTTTCGTACTCGCGCGGGCCGCAGGCGATGCAGCGCCAGCGGAAGGCGATCGGCTTGCCGTAATTGGCGGCGACCGCCGGGAAGGTGCCGCGGATCGCATTATAGACCGCGTTATAGGTCGGCGCGGTCAGGCCGTTGAGCGGATACGCGACCTGGAAATTGGTCGTGTTGCTCGACACCTGCGCGTTGGAGAACAGCTTGGCCGAATTGGCGTTGGACCCGGTGACCTCGACCGAGAGCTGGTGATCCTCCGCCACGCGCGCGACGGCGCGGGCGAGGTAGGTCAGCGTCTTGATCGGCTGCTGGATCACCGCCGCGCGGCCCGTATCCCACGCGCAGGCATAGCGCGCCGACACGTTGTTCCACAGCGCGTCGTCATACGCCATGCCGCCGTCCATCGACTCGCATCCCGCCCCGCCGGGCAGGTCGAGGATGTTGATGCCGCCGGTCGCCGCCGTGGTGGTGCCGGGGATGACGAGGCCGTTCAGCAACTGCGCGGTTGCAGTCCCGCCCAGCAGCGTGCCGCCCGCCAGCGTGCTGCCTTGCAGGGTGGAGCGATTGAGCGGAAAGGCGGTGGCGATCGGCGTGCCGCGCGTGTCGACCGACAGGCCGCGCTCTGGCTGGTTGCCGTTCACGAAGTCGCGATTGGCGCCGAACAGGATGTTGTTCCAGCGATAGGCGACCGCGCCCATCACGTTGAACCCCTGATCGTCCAGATCGCCATAGCCGGCGATCGCCGACACGCGGTAGATCGCGCCATCGCCCTGTTCGGTGATGTCGCTCGCCCCCATCGCGCCGACGCCCTGGTAATCGGTGCGGGTGATGAAGTTGATGACGCCGCCGATCGCGTCGGTGCCATAGATTGCCGAGGCGCCGTCCTTCAGCACCTCGACCCGCTCGATCGCGGCGAACGGAATCTGGTTCACGTCGACCGCTGCGCCGGACAAGCCGTGCGCCGCGACGCGGCGGCTGTTGAGCAGGACGAGGGTCGCCGCCGACCCCTGACCGCGCAGGTTCGCCGCCGACAGCCCGTTGGTGCCGCGCTGCGCGCCTGTCGTCACATCGGCGTTGGAGGCGAGGTTGTCGGCGCCGGTGCCGTTGCTGGTCAGCAGGCCGATCAGCTGTTCCGGGCTGGCGATCGCGTTGCGTTCGATTTCGGCATTGCTGATGATCTGCAGCGGCAGCGAACTGTTATTGGGGTCGCGCTTGATCCGCGAACCGGTGACCAGGATTTCGCCGTCGTCCGCCTTCGACGCTTCCGAAGTTTGCACCGCGACACCGGTCGGCGTGGCCGCCTCCTGCGTCGTGACCCCCTCGCTGACCGTCTGTGCGCCAGCGCTTCCGGTCGCCATCATCGCGGCGAACAGCGATCCGCCCACCAGCATCATTGCCTTGCCAGCCCGCATAGTCTTGCCCCCAAGCCTGCGCCGCCATTCCCCGTGAGCGGCTGTCAGCAATAGTAAGCAACAAAAGCGTGGCGGTGCGGAAGGGGGCGTTCAGCGAGTTTTCATGGAACCGTAGCGTTACGGTAACACTCACCCAAATTTGATGGGAACGCCATAACGCCCGGCTATAGCGCGGCCGCCGCCGCCAGCAGCGCGGCGTCCATCGTCGGCGTGGCGGAGGTGCCGTCGGGATTGTCGTTGGCATAGAGCGCGAAGGTCAGCGTCTGCCCGCTCGCGGCCGTCATCGTGCCGGCCAGTGCCGACACGCCGCTCAGCGTGCCGGTCTTGGCGTGGATCTTCCCGGCGAGCGGCGTGTCGCGGAACCGGCGCGACAGCGTGCCGTCGACTCCGCCGACCGGCAGCGTCTCGATCCACCGCGCGCCCCAGGGTTGCGCCTGCGCCCAGGTCAGCAGCGTCACCATCGCGCGCGGGGTGACCCGGTTATAGGTCGACATGCCCGACCCGTCCGACAGGTCCCATGCGGACCGCGGTACGCCGGCCGATGCCATCATCGCCTCGACCCGCTTCAACCCGTCGCCGATCGACCCGCCGCCGCCGACGCGTCCGATCCGGCGCAGCAGCAGTTCGGCGTGCAGGTTCTGGCTGGCCTTGTTGGTGACCGTCACATCCTCGATCAGCGGTCCGGGCTGCAGGCGTGCCAACATCGGCGGCAAAGTGGCACCTTCGACGACCCCGCCATCCTCCTCCGCCCGGTGCGGCCGGTGGCGGACCGCCACGCTCCCGGTCACCCGGACACCCCGCTCGCGCAACAACTTCGCGAACATCCACGCCGCATGATGCGCCGCGTCCTCCACCCCGGTCCTGACCGTCACCCCCGGCCCCGGCGCGACCGTCCCCGACAGCCGCAACACGTCGCTCCCCGGCATCCGCTCGAACGCCACCGCATTGGTCGTGCCCACCCGTATCCGGTTGTCGATACGGTAATAATCCGACCCGCCGACTACCGCGCGGTCGCCCTTAGCGGTAACGGTCAGGACCAGTTCGTTGTCGTCCAGCGTCAGCGCGGAGGTGGCGGTGCCATAGCGCCCGGCCATGTTGTTCCACCCCATGCCGGGCGACCAGCGCTGGTCGGGAAAGCGGCTGTCGTCGCCGATCACATCGCCCACCACCCGGGTCTTCGCCGCCACCGCATCGGCCAGCGTCGCCAGGCAGTCGACCTGGCAATCCGCCGCGCTCGACAGCCGCGCATCGCCCGCCCCCACCAGCACGACGTCGCGTCCCTCCATCCGCACCCCCGCGCCGCCATCGTCGGCGGCGTCGAGCGGCAGGGTGGCAAAGCTCGCCAGCGTCGTGAAAATCTTGGTATTCGAAGCAGGTACGAAGCGCCGGTCCGGCTCGATCGCTACCTGTTCGACGCCCGCGGCATCGCGCACCACCATGCCGAAACGGGTGCCGGCCGGTGCCTTGGCCAGCGCCGCGCGCACCGCCGTCTCCACCGCCGGATCGGGCGCCGCCGCCGCCAGCATGGCGCCCGCCGCTCCGATGATGATCGCTTGTATCGTCTGCATGAGCGGCATCCTACGCCGCCCCCCGGTCCGCGCAACCGTTGGACGCGCGCGGTATAGCCGGTACACATGGAGCCATGCTCGTCCGTCTCCTGCTCGCGCTGCTGCCCCTGCTGCTGATCGCTGCCGACCGGCCGGCGGCCGGCGCGGAGGCGGTGCTGATCCGGGGTGCGCGGGTGTTTGACGGCACCGGAGCGCCGGCGGTGGCGGGGGATGTGCTGATCGTCGGCGACCGGATCGCTGCGGTCGGACCCCGGCTGAAGCGACCGCGCAGGGCGCGGGTGGTCGATGCGCGCGGGCTGACGCTGCTGCCCGGGCTGCACGACCTGCACACCCATTTGCGCGCGTCGGGCTATGGCAGTCCCGACGATCTGGGCAAGGCGTGGGGCTCGCATCTGGCGAACGGGATCACCAGCGCCAACGATTTTTCGCTGTCGGGTGAGATGCTTGCGCCGATCCGCGCCATTGCCGCTGACGGGACCATTCCCACGCCGCGGCTGAACCTCGCCATCCGGTTGGGTGTGCCGGGCGGGCATGGCACCGAATATGGCTGGGGCAGCTTCTTCACGCTGACCGCGACGACCCCGCGCGCGGCGCATGTCGCGATGAAGACCGCGCTGGCGTACCGGCCCGACGTCATCAAGGTGTTCGCCGATGGCTGGCGCTACGGCCGCTCGCCCGATCTGGCGAGCATGAACGTGCCGACACTGGCGGCGATCGTCGCGGATGCCCATGCGGCGGGGCTGCCGGTCATTACCCATACGGTGACGCTGGCGGGGGCGAAGGTCGCCGCCGCCGCCGGGGTCGATGCGCTGGGGCATGGCATCGGCGACGCGCCGGTCGATGCCGAGCTGATCGCGCTGATGAAGGCGAAGAACGTCGCCTATGTGCCGACCCTGGTGGTGTACGAACCGCAGCAGAACCGGACGTTCGTACCGCTGGAGTGGCGGCACCTCGCCGCGCCGGAACGGGCGGCGGAGGCGGCGCGGATGGCCCGCCCGGTCGAGGCGATCCCCGAACTGGAATCGAAGCGCTGGGCGATCATGGAGGCCAATGTCCGCGCGCTGCACGCGGCGGGTATCCGCATCGGCGTCGGCACCGATGCGGGGATCGGCGGGGTCTATCACGGGTCGAGCGCGGTGCGGGAGACGCGACTGCTGGCCGGACTAGGGCTGACGCCGGCCGAGGCGCTGGTCGCGGCGACCGGCGGGGCGGCGGACATCTTGCGCCAGCGCGACCATGGCCGGATCGCGGTCGGTCAGCGGGCCGACCTGATACTGGTTGGCGGGCGGCCGGACGTGTCGATCGACGACCTGCACGACGTCCGCAGGGTGTTCGTCGCCGGGCGAGAGATGCTCCTGACCGAAGTACGGCAGCGGATCGATTCGTCCGAGGCGACGCCGATGCCGGTGCACGCGATGGCCGGGTCGATCGATACCGGCGCGCGGGGCGACGGGCGGACCGATCTCGACACGCTGCCGGTCGAAAGCACCGAGCCGGGGACCGATCACAGCCGGCTCGACATCGTGCGTCCCGACCGTCCGCACGATCCGCACCTGTTCGCGGTGGCGCGGCTGGGCGCGGCGGACCGGCCGTTCGCCGCGTTGGTGCTGCCGTTGACGAAGGGGGCGATCGACGTTGCCGACGCACGCGGCTTTACCGGTATCGCGTTCGAGGCGCGCGGGGCCGGCCGCTACGGTGTCGCCTTCGACGTCTATGGCGCGCGCGGAGCGGGGCGGGCGTTCTTCGAAGCGAGCGGCGAGCGGCGGGAAATCCGGCTGCCGTTCAGCGCCTTTGCCAGTGGCGACGCGCCGCTCGACGTCACCCGGCTGCGCAGCGTCGCCTTTCGCCTGACCGGGGAGCCGGACGGGCGGGCGTGGTTGGAACTGGCGAAGGTCCGCTTCTACCGCTGAACGCTACGGGGCACGGTCAGCGCAAAGGCCAGCACCACCGCGAAGGACAGGCACGGCACCAGCATCGCGGTTTGGATCGAGACGATGCCATGGCTCAGCCAGCCCATCAGCGGTGGGAACACCGCCCCTCCGATCACCGCCATCACGATCAGCGGCGCGCCGAGCGGCGCGCGAGGTCCCAGGTCGCGGACGCCGAGCGAGAAGATGGTCGGGAACATGATCGACATGAAGAAGCTGCTGAGCGCCAGCGCATAGATGGCGGTCATGCCATGGGCGAGGGCCGCGACCAGCATCAGCGCGACATTGACGATGGCGAAGGCGGCCAGCAGCCGCGTGGCGGCGATGCGGTGCATCAGGATCGTGCCGATCAGCCGTCCGGCGAGGAACAGCGCGAGGCTGATCGACAGTAGATAGGCCGCCTGTCGTTCGGGCGTGGCCGGGCTGATCGTCTTCACCACGTCGATGAAGAAGCTCCACACCCCGACCTGCGCTCCGACATAGAAGAATTGCGCGACGACTGCCCAGCGCAGGGCGCGGACGCCCCATACCGACCGCAGCCCCTGCCAGGTGTTGCCGCCGGTCTCGCGCGGCACGTCGGGCAGGCGGACGATGGCGACGGCGAGCGCGATCAGTACGACGATGCCGGCGAGCACGAGATAGGGCAGCTGCACCATCTGCGCCTCGGCCGCGCGATAGGCGGCAAGGGCGGCGGGAGACATGGCGTCGAGGGTCGCGCTGTCATGCTCGACGCCCGAGAAGATGAAGCGGGCGCCGATGACCGGGGCGATCGCGCCGCCGAGGCCGTTGAACGCCTGCGCGAGGTTCAGCCGCTGTTCGGCACGCGCCGGATCGCCGAACGCGACGATATAGGGGTTGGCGGCGGTTTCGAGGAACGCCGCGCCCGAGGCGATGACGAACAGCGCGCCCAGGAACGCGGCATATTCGCGGACCTCCGCCGCCGGATAGAAAAGCAACGCGCCGACCGCGTAGAAGCCGAGCCCCGCGAGGATGCCCGCGCGATAGCCGAAGCGGCGCAGCACCAGCCCGGCGGGCAGCGCCATCACGAAATAGCCGATATAGAAGGCGAACTGGACGAGGCCCGCCTGCGCGCGATTGAGGTCCAATGCCTTCTGGAATTGGCGGATCAGCAGGTCGTTGAAATTATTGGCGACCGCCCAGAGGAAGAACAGGCTGACCACCACCGCGAAGCCGGCGGCATAGCCCGGCATCACGAAGCGCCGCCCGGTCCCGGTCCCGGTCCCGGTGTCGGCGGCGGCGGGCGGGGCGGCGGGGGGCATCATGGATGGTCGCTCAGGGCGAAGATCGGCGTCATCGGCGTCCAGCGGCTGCCGTCCGGCGCGGCTGGCAGCGCGCGTTGGAACCGGCCCATCCGCGCCTCCCATGCCGCGACCTCTGGATCGGCGGCGTCGGCATTCGCCTTGGCCGCGGGATCGAAATCGGGGGCGATGGTCATCGTCATTACGAGGCGCGTACCGGTGCGGAAAATCTCCATCTCCTGAACCCCCGAAGCGCGGATCGCGGCCAGCACGGGCGCGGGCACGTTGCCGGGCTGGTGCCAGCGTTCATACTCCGCGATTGCCGCCGCATCGTCGACCAGGTCGAGGGTCAGGACGCGGATCATGCGTTCGACCAGCCGCCGTCGATCACATGGACCGCGCCGGTGGTGTAGGACGATGCGTCGGAGGCGAGGTACAGCGCCAACTCGGCAATCTCCTCGGCACGGCCGAGCCGCCCCATCGGCTGGCGCGCGGTAAACGCGGCGCGGGCGGCCTCCGCATCGCCGGTCGCGGCCATGCGTTCTTCGAGCGAGGGCGACTGGACCGTGCCGGGGCAGATCGCGTTGCAGCGGATACCAGACCCCACGAAATCGAGCGCGACCGATTTGGTGAGGCCGATTACCGCCGCCTTCGACGCGGTATAGACGAAGCGGTTCGGCACCGCGATCACATGGCTGGCGACCGAGGACATGTTGACGATCGATCCGCCACCGTTCGCGATCATGGCCGGCAGCAGCGCGCGGATCAGGCGATATTGCGAGCGGACGTTCAGGTCGAAGCTGAAGTCCCAATCGACTTCCTCGGTCGTCAGGATCGTGCCGGCATGGACGAAGCCCGCGCAGTTGAACAGGACGTCGACCGCGCCGACCTGCTCGGCAAAGTCCTTGATCGCCTGGCCGTCCATCAGGTCGACGGCATGCGCCTCGCAGCCCTCCAGCGTCGCCAGCGCGTCGGCGTTGATGTCCAGTGCGAGGACGCGGGCGCCTTCGCGGACGAACAGTTCGGCGGCAGCGCGGCCGATGCCCTGCGCCGCGGCGGTGACGATGGCGGTCTTGCCAGACAGGCGGGTCATGCGGTCTCCGTAGGGATGGGGGCGTCGGCGCGGATCAGGCCGGCGTCGATCAGGTCGGTCCATAGCGCGGCCGGCAGCGGCATTGTCGCCAGCGTCGTCGCCTGCGCCACCTCGTCCGCGTCCGCCATGCCGGGGATCACCGCCGTCACGACCGGATGCGCCATCGGGAATTGCAGCGCGGCGGCGGCCATCGGGACCGCATGGCGCGCACAGATCGCGGCGATGGCGTCGACCCGGCGGGTGACGTCGGCGGGCGGCGCCTCGTAATTGTAGCGCGCATCCGGCCCGGCGCCCGAGGCGAGGATACCCGAATTATAGGGGCCGCCGACGATCACCTGCACGCCCTTGGCCGCACAGCGCGGCAGCAGCGTGTCGAGCGCGGCCTGTTCGAGCAGCGTGTAGCGTCCGGCGAGCAGGATGACGTCCAGTTCGATCCGGTCGAGCAGCTCCTCGCACACCGCGATCTCGTTCACCCCGATGCCGATCGCGCCGACTACGCCGGAATCGCGCAGGCTGCGCATCGCCGGATAGCCGCCGTCGAGGAAGGTCGCCATCTGCGCCGCCGCGTCGGCGCCATGGGTCAGCGCGCCCAGATCATGCGCCAGCAACAGGTCGATCCGGTCGCGGCGCAGCCGGTCGCGGCTGGCGTCGAACGAGGCGAGCACGCCGGCGCGCGAATAGTCGAACGCGCTTTCGACCGGTTCGGGGGAGACGAACCCCTGTCGCTCGGCGGACAGGTCGCGGTCGGGGGCCGGGCGCAGCACCCGGCCGACCTTGGTCGAAACGAATGCCTGCCCATCGGGGTCGAGCGCGGCCAGCGCATTGCCCAGCCGCCGTTCGGACAGGCCGAAGCCGTAATGCGGCGCGGTGTCGAAGCACCGAATGCCCCGATCCCATGCGGCGTCGATCGTGGCACGGGCGGCGTCATCACCGACCGGCCGATACAGGTTCCCGATCGCGGCCCCGCCAAAACCCAGCTTGGCGGGGACCAGCCCGTGCATCATCGCCTATCCTCTCTCCGCATATACTCGCGAAGAAATTTCACCTGTCAAAACGATTTGGATCAGTAGACGACGACCGAGCGGATGCTTTCCCCGGCATGCATCAGGTCGAAGCCCTTGTTGATTTCCTCTAACGACAGGACATGGGTGATCATCGGGTCGATCTCGATCTTGCCGTTCATGTACCAGTCGACGATCTTCGGCACGTCGGTGCGGCCCTTCGCCCCGCCGAACGCGGTGCCGCGCCAGTTGCGCCCCGTGACCAGCTGGAACGGGCGGGTGGCGATCTCCTTGCCCGCTTCGGCCACGCCGATGATGATGCTGGTGCCCCAGCCACGATGGCACGCCTCCAACGCCTGGCGCATGACGTCGGTATTGCCGGTGCAATCGAACGTATAGTCCGCCCCACCATCGGTCAGCGCGACGAGGTGCTGGACGAGGTCGCCGGATACGTCCTTCGGGTTCACGAAATGGGTCATGCCGAAGCGACGGCCCCATTCCTCGCGGTCGGGGTTGATGTCGACGCCGACGATCATGTTCGCGCCGGCCATCTTCGCGCCCTGCAGCACGTTCAGCCCGATACCGCCCAGGCCGAAGACGATGATATTGTCGCCCGGTGCGACCTTGGCGGTGTTGACCACCGCGCCGACGCCGGTGGTGACGCCGCAGCCGACATAGCAGCTGGTCTGGAACGGCGCGTCCTCGCGGATCTTCGCGACCGCGATCTCGGGCAGGACGGTGAAGTTCGAGAAGGTCGAGCAGCCCATATAATGGTAGATCGGCTGCCCCTTGTAGCTGAAGCGGGTCGTGCCGTCGGGCATCAGCCCCTTGCCCTGCGTCGCGCGGATTGCGGTGCACAGGTTGGTCTTGCCCGACAGGCACGACTTACACTGGCGGCATTCGGGGGTGTAGAGTGGAATGACGTGGTCGCCGACCGAGACACTGGTCACGCCGGCGCCGACTTCGCGAACGATGCCCGCGCCCTCATGGCCCAGCACGCTGGGGAAGATGCCTTCCGAATCCAGCCCGTCGAGCGTGTAGGCGTCGGTATGGCAAATGCCGGTCGCCATGATCTCGATCAGTACCTCGCCGGGCTTCGGGCCTTCGAGGTCGAGCTCGACGATTTCGAGGGGGCGCTTCGCTTCGAAAGCGACGGCGGCGCGGGTCTTCATGGGGCGTCTCCTTATCGCGTGCGGCGTAGCGGGCGGGGATGGGTATCGGCAAGGGGCCGCCGGGGCTATCGTTCGCACGATCGGGCGGAAGGGAGGACAGATGCGCAGGATTTTCACGATCGCCATGCTGGTGCTGGGCGGATGTGCGACGGGGGACGGCGGGGTGCCGATGACCGCGATCTATTCGCCGCCGGTCCGGCCGGGCGGTACGGGGCAGATGATGTTCCTGCCGACGGGCAAGCCGCTGGCGCTGCCGATCGAGGCGTTGCCGCACGCATCGGCATTCGTCGGTGGCAAGGGCGTGTTCGGCGGCGAACCCGTGCTGGCCGATGCCGCAACGTGCCGGGCGCGGCTGACCGCCATCGCGACGCGGGCGGCGCGGCGTTATCCGGCGGCGAGCGGGATCACGATGATGCGGGAGGATGAACTGACGATCCTTGGCCCCTGGACGCAGCCGATGCGGGTGTTGCGGTTCCGTTGCGAGGGTGAGCGGATGGTGCGCGAGGACGGCATGGTCGTGCCGCATGCCCAGATGCCGTCGCCGCCACCGGTCGCCATCCGGCGATGAAGCACGGCTGGGTTCTGCTGGCGGCGGCGCTCTCGGGGTGTGCCGGCGGCGACTATCGGCCGGTCAGCGATGCGGCGGTCAAGATCGGCGCGCCGTACCGGGTGCGGGGGACGACCTATGTCCCGGCGGTCGATCCGAGCTACGACATGCTGGGGCTGGCCAGCTGGTATGGCAGCGAGTCGGGCAGGCGGACGGCCAATGGCGAGCGGTTCCGGCCGGGCGGGGTGAGCGCGGCGCACACCACGCTGCCGCTGCCGAGCTATGTCGAGGTGACCGCGCTCGACACCGGGCGGCGGATATTGGTGCGAGTCAACGATCGCGGGCCGTTTGCCGGGCGGCGGCGAATCCTCGACCTGTCGAAGGGTGCCGCCGAGGCGCTGGGCGCGCGCGGGCAGGGTGTAGTCCCGGTTCGCGTGCGGGTGGTGTCGCCCAGCGAGCGCGACCGGGCACGGCTGCGCCGGGGCAAGGCGGCGCGCGAATTGCCGCCGGTGGACGAGGCGACGCGGGCCAATTTGCGGGCGCAGCTGCGGGCGAGCGGGCTGTAGCGGCGGTCCAAAGTTCACTAAGTTCACACTAGTGACGTAGTTGCGTGGCGTTCGGTTCGGGGGCGGGGTCTGCTGACCGGCAGGCCGCGGCGTGGGTCAAAGTTCACTAAGTTCACACTCGCCGCGTTTTCGTCGCGTGTTCGCATCAGGCGCGCCGGAGCGACAGGCGGGCGATGCTCCAGGTCGGGACGCGCACCGCGAACATCGTCGTCACCCCGGGCTCGATCCGGGGTCCCGCTGATCCCGCTGCCGTTGGAGAGAAGCGGGACCCCGGGTCGAGCCCAGGGTGACGGGAGGTAGTGCCGAATTGCCGACCGTATCGGCTTCGGTTGTATGGCGGCGATGTCAAAGAGCGTCGGGTAGACGAGCCCGGTGCGATCGTGTCGTGCCGGCGCGTTGTAGGAAAGTGGTTATTGGGCCTGCATGCCGGCCAGCCTTTTGTCCTGTTCGGCCTGTACCGGGACGCCGAGCGCGGTGCGCAGACGCAGAAAGGGCGGCCTCTTGCGGGGCCGCCCTTTTTTTCTGCCAGCGCCATGGGCGAAGCCGGCTTCGAGGTCGACCATGCCCCCGGCATGGTCTGCGGAATGCGGGGCATTCCGCACCTCGAAACCCGTCGGTCGGGGCCTCGGCCCCGCCGGCCGGTCGCGCTGAGGTGGTGCCTTGGTCCAGCTTTGCTGGACCTTGGCTCAGCGCGACGTCAGCGCGAGTAGAATTCCACCACCAGGTTCGGTTCCATCTTCACCGGATAGGGCACTTCGTCCAGCGTCGGAACGCGGGTGAAGGTGACCTTGGTGCCGTCGGTGCCGATGTACTCGGGCACGTCACGCTCGGCGAGGGTCTGCGCTTCGAGGACCAGCGCCATTTCCTGCGCCTTGGTGCCCAGCGAGATTTCGTCGCCGACATAGCAGCGGCGCGACGCGATGTTGCACTTCACGCCGTTGACGCGGACGTGGCCGTGGCTGACCAGCTGGCGCGCGGCGAACACGGTCGGCGCGAACTTCGCACGGTACACGATCATGTCGAGGCGCTGTTCGAGCAGGCCGATCAGGTTCTGACCGGTGTCGCCCTTCATGCGCGACGCTTCTTCATAGGTGCGCTTGAACTGCTTTTCGGTGACGTCGCCGTAATAGCCCTTCAGCTTCTGCTTCGCGCGCAGCTGGATGCCGAAGTCCGACATCTTGCCCTTGCGACGCTGACCGTGCTGGCCGGGGCCATATTCACGCTTGTTCACCGGGCTCTTGGGACGACCCCAGATATTCTCGCCAAGGCGGCGATCGAGCTTGTACTTGGCGCTGGAGCGCTTCGACATGGGTATTTCCAATGCAATCTGGTATGACGTTTGACCGTCCGGGGACGATCGCGGCTCCCGGTCTTCGCCTCCGACCTGGGTCGGGGCCACCGCTTCACCGGGAATGCGGGGCCGAATTGCGAAGCGGCGCGGTTAGCCGGGTGCGTGCAAGGAGTCAAGCTGGACAGGGCGGGCGTGGCACGCCACAGCATTCGGCCATGACGATCCTTCCCGGCCCCCAGTGCACCACCATGACCGAAGTCCGCGCCGGCGTGGACGCCCTCGACCGCGAACTGGTCGCGCTGCTGGCCCGGCGCTTTGCCTATATGGACGCGGCGGCGCGGATCAAGCCGGGGCGCGAGGCGGTGCGGGACGAGGGGCGCAAGGCTGAGGTCATTGCGAACGCGCGGGCGGCGGCGGTCGCGATGGGCGTGCCGGAGGATGTCGTGGCGGAGCTGTGGGAGCGGCTGGTCGAGGGGTCGATCGCGTATGAGTTGGCGCGGTTCGACGCTATGCGGGGGTAGGTCCTTTCCCATTCCCTACTCCGTTTGCTTCGAGCGCAGGTTCGAGCCTGTCGAGAACCGTAGTCGAGAAGGGGGTGCCCCAAGCGGCGCGTTCTCGACGGACGCTTCTCGACAAGCTCGAACCTGCTCGAACCGAACGGATTTCGAGTATTATCGCCGCCGTTTCGCCCCATCCAGCGCCGACAGCACCCCGCGCATCGTCCGCACTTCCTGCGACGTCCAGCCGGCCTTCGTCAGCAGCGTCCTGAGCGTCCGGCGCGAGGTCGCCGCGCGTTCGGGGGGATAGAAGAAGCGCGCGGCTTCCAGCATGTCGTCGAGCTGGCCGATCATGCCCTCCAACTCCTGGTGCGGGGCGGGGGCGCCCAGGTCGACGGTCGGCGGGCTGGCCAGCCCTTCGCCCTTCGACCATTCGTACGCGACGAGGATCACCGCCTGGGCGAGGTTGAGCGAGCCGAATTCGGGGTTGATCGGTACGGTCAGGATGGTGCGGGCCAGCGCGACGTCGTCGGTTTCGAGGCCGGAGCGTTCGGGGCCGAACAGGATCGCCGAGCGGCCCGGTTCGGCGCGGATCGCCTGCGCGGCGGCTTCTGGGGTGACGACCGGCTTGGTGATGCCGCGCTTGCGGACGGTGGTGGCGTAGACATGCGCGCAGTCGGCGACCGCTTCGGCGACGGTGTCGTAGACGGTGGCGTCACGCAGCACCTGGTCGGCGCCGCTGGCGGCGGGGCCGGCTTCGGGATTGGGCCAGCCGTCGCGCGGGGCGACGAGGCGCATTTCGACGAGGCCGAAGTTCAGCATGGCGCGCGCGGCCTTGCCGATATTCTGGCCGAGTTGCGGGCGGACGAGGACGATGACGGGTGGCTTCCCGACATCTTCGGCTTTCTCGCCGTTTGTCCTGAGTAGGGGCTGAGCCTGTCGAAGACCCGTATCGAAGGACTTGCGGGCAAGCGCGCTGACGGTAGCCCAATCGGCACCTATCAGCGCTTTTTTCTTCGCACGCGACCATCCCTTCAGGCGGGTTTCGGCGGCGACTGCTTCCTCGCGCGTGGGGAAGCTCTCGCTCCAGACCAGTTCGACGGGCAGCCGGCTGGCAGTAAAACCCGGAATTTCGCCGGACTGATGCTGTGCGATCCGCCGTTCCAGATCGTCCGTATGCCCGACATAATATTTTCCGTCGGCGCAATGGAGCATGTACGTGGCGAAACTCATGGCGGTCCTTCGATACGCGTCTTCGACTTCGCTCAGCCGCTACTCAGGACGAACGGTGGCGGGAAGGCTGATGTCCTACTGCCCGAACCGGATGGGGGGAAGGGGGTGCCCCAAGCGACCTACCCCTCTTCTCGACAGGCTCGAAGCTGCTCGAACTGAACGGAGTGGGCAGGGGCAGGGGCAGGGGCAGGGGCAGGGCAGGGGGGTTACCCCTTTGCCGCATCCCCGACCGTGCCCGCAAATTCCTCGAAATCCTTCGCCTCGCGGAAGTCCTTGTAGACGCTGGCGAAGCGGATGTACGCGACGGGATCGAGACCCTGCAGCCCTTCCATCACCAGTTCGCCAATCCGGCCCGAGGGGACTTCGCTGTCGCCGGTGGTCTCCAGTTGCCGCTGTATGCCTGACACCAGCCGTTCGACCTGTGCCGGGGTGATCGGCCGCTTGCGACAGGCGGTGGCGACCGAGCGGAGCAGCTTGTCGCGGTCGAAGGCCTGGCGGCGGTCGCCGGACTTCACGACGGTCAGGTCGCGCAGCTGGATGCGTTCGAAGGTGGTGAAGCGCGCGCCGCAGCCCGAACATTGTCGGCGGCGGCGGATGGCGGCGCCGTCGTCGCTGGGGCGGCTGTCTTTTACCTGACTGTCTTCATGGGCGCAGAAGGGACAGCGCATCGATCTTCCTGGAAAAACCGCCCGCGCCACCATTTGGCGGCGCGGGCGGGGTGCCGCGTCAGTAGCGCGGCTTCTTGTTCGCCTTGTAATAAGCATAGCCGGCGCCGGCGGCGGCGCCGATCAGCGGACCGACAAAGGGAACCGGAATCGCGATCACTGCGCCCAGAGCACCCCATTTCGCCATGCTCTTGCCGACCGACTTGTCCTGCATCTTTCGAACTCCTTACAGACCCGGATAGATCGGGAACCGCTCGCACAGCGCCCGAACCCGTGCCTTAACGTCCGCCTCGACGGCAGGGTCCCCGGCCTCGCCCTTGTTGCGCAGGCCGTCGAGCACGTCGGCGACCATGTGGCCGATCTCGGCGAATTCGGCCTTGCCGAAGCCGCGGGTGGTGCCGGCGGGCGACCCGACGCGGATGCCGCTGGTCTTGACCGGGGGGAGGGGATCGAACGGGATGCCGTTCTTGTTGCAAGTGATCGCCGCACGCTCCAGCGCTTCGTCGGCATCCTTGCCGGTGACGCCAAGCGGGGTGAGGTCGATCAGCGCGAGGTGGGTGTCGGTGCCGCCCGCGACGATGTTCGCACCGCGATCCTTGAGGGTGGCGGCCAGCACCTGCGCATTTTCGACGACGGCGCGGATATAGTCCTTGAACTCAGGCCGCAGCGCTTCGCCGAACGCGACCGCCTTGGCCGCGATCACGTGCATCAGCGGGCCACCCTGCAGCCCCGGGAACACCGCCGAGTTGATCTTCTTGGCGATGGCTTCGTCGTTGGTCAGCACCATGCCGCCGCGCGGGCCGCGCAGCGTCTTGTGCGTGGTGGTGGTGACAACATCGGCATGGCCGAACGGGGTCGGGTGCAGGCCCGCAGCGACGATGCCGGCGAAATGCGCCATGTCGACCATGAACTTGGCGCCGACTTCATCGGCGATCGCGCGGAACTTGGCGAAGTCGATATGGCGCGGATAGGCCGAACCGCCGGCGATGATGAGCGTCGGACGGTGTTCGCGGGCGAGCGCCGCGACCTGATCGTAATCGATCAGGTGCGTCTCGCGGTCGACGCCGTACTGGACCGCGTTGAACCACTTGCCCGACATCGCCGCCTTGGCACCATGCGTCAGGTGACCGCCGGCGTCGAGGCTCATGCCCATGATCGTGTCGCCGGGCTTGGTCAGCGCCAGCATCACCGCGCCGTTCGCCTGCGCACCCGAATGCGGTTGGACGTTGACGAAGCCGCAGCCGAACAGCTGCTTGGCGCGGTCGATCGCCAGCTGCTCGACCTCGTCCGAGGGGTGGCAGCCCTGATAGTAACGCTTGCCGGGATAGCCCTCGGCGTACTTGTTGGTGAAGACCGAGCCTTGCGCCTCAAGCACCGCCTTCGACACGATGTTTTCCGACGCGATCAGCTCGATCTGGTAGCGCTCGCGCTCCAGTTCGTGGGTGACGCCGGCGAACACGGCGGGGTCGGCATCGGCGAGGCTGGTTTCGAAGAAACCGTCGGGGCGGAACTGGTCGGTCATGGGGCGCGGCTCCCGCTGAGAAAGAGGTCGCGCGCGCTTTAGGGTCCAAACGTCATCAGAACAAGGTCGTGACGGAGCGGATTTTGCTGCCAGGCAAGGAGCAAGGAGCGGAGCGATGCTCCAGCATCGTGACCGACGCGCGCCCCGGTTGGCCACAAAACCCCCCCCGCCGCTCCGCGGTCGATCAAGGAAGGTCATCCACCGCGTCGCTTGCTTGCGCGTAGCGTCGGCTACGCGACTACGCTGCGCTTCTTGTAGATGACCTTCCTTGATCGATCACGATCCTTGTTCTGATGACGTTTGGACCCTTTGTCCGGGTGTCATCGAATTGCCACCCGGGGAATCGGGTTTCGGCGGTGTTCCGCGCTTCCCTATCCGTCGTCACCCCGGACTTGATCCGGGGTCCCGCTTTTTACTGCCGTCGAGAAGAAGCGGGACCCCGGGTCAAGCCCGGGGTGACGGTAAGAGGCGGTCGTCGACGCCCGATCAGGCCGGCGGATTGCCGAGCTTGTCGACGCGGCGCTGGTGGCGGTCGCCGCCGAACGGGGTGGCGAGGAAGGCGGTGAGGCAGGCCTTCGCCATCTCGGCGCCGATCAGCCGGGCGCCCATCGCGATGACGTTCGCATCGTTATGTTCGCGCGCCAGCGACGCCGACAGCGGTTCGGACACGAGCGCGCAGCGGCAGCCGGCCACGCGATTGACCGCGATCGAGATGCCGATACCCGATCCACACAAGGCGACGCCGAAATCGGCCTCGCCGCCGCTAACCGCTTGAGCGAGCTTGTAGCCATAGTCGGGATAATCGACGCTGGTCGTGTCGTGCGGCCCCAGATCGGCGACTTCGTGCCCCTGGTCGTGCAACCAAGTGGCGAGTTCTGCCTTGAGCGTCAGGGCGGCGTGGTCGGATGCGAGTGCGATGCGGGCCATGGCGCCGCTTCTAGCGGTCGGGATACGGCAGCGCTAGGCTGTGTCCAACGACAGGCAGGAAAGGATGAAGGGATGCGTGGAACGATCATCGTAGCGGCTTTGGCGTTGAGCGCGTGCGGCGCCGACGAGCGACGCAGCGAAGGGGCCGCGACCCAGGCCGAGATCGAGAACAGCGCCGCGACGCCGCTGCCCGCCCCGGTGCCGCCGCGCGCACCCAGCCCGACCCCGACCCCGACGCCGACCGCCACCGCCACCGCGACGCTGGGCGCCAACCATTATCTCGGCCGCTGGATCGGGGTGGAGGGTATGTACCTGAACGTCACCGAACCGGCGCAGGGCGAGGTCAAGCTGGAGATGCAGTACGACCTCGACAACAAGGGCACCTATACCGGCACGATCACGCCCGAAGGCATCCGGTTCCAGCGCGGCGGCGAAACGCTGCTGCTGCGGCCGAGCGACGGCGATGCCACCGGCCTTAAATGGCTGGCGGGCAAGAAGGACTGCCTGACCGTCAAGCCGAGCGAAGGCTATTGCCGTGACTGATCCCATGGCCGCATCGACCCCGATCCGGGCGCGGCCGCCGGTGGCGGCGCTGGCGCTGGGCTATGCCGGGTTGCTGCCGCCGGCCATCGGCATCGCCTGGCGGTTGCTCGACCCGGCCAAGGGCGGCGCGGCCAATGCGCTGGGGCTGTTCTACGCCGCGCTGATCCTGAGCTTCCTGGGCGGCATGTGGTGGGGCGCGGCGGCGGCGCGGCTGAGCGGGGCGGCGCTGACGCTGTGGCTGGCGATCGCGGTGGTGCCGTCGCTGGTCGCGCTGGCGGCGGGCGCGGTGCTGTTCACCTCGGTCCTGTCGGGCGCGGCGATCGTCGCCGCCGGGCTGCTCGGATCGCTGCTGGTCGATATGGCGCTGGTGCGCGCAGGCCATGTTCCGCCGTGGTGGATGCGGCTGCGCGTGCCGTTGTCGGTCGGTCTGGCGGCGCTGACGCTATGCGCGGGGCTGCTGGCTCAGTCATGAGTCGCGCGCATTAACGAACTTGCCGTATTTTGCGTGTAGTTCGCTGATTTAAGAGGCAAATAACCCCCGATATCGGTGTGTTCATGCGGATAGAATTCGATCAGGCACGCAATGCGCTGGCCTTTTTGCAATATCATCGACTTGAACCGAGCGCGGTCAATTATCAGACCGCGCTCGTTCATCTGTCCAGATCGTACCATCCGTTGTACGAAGAGGTCGTTGCCGCGGTCGATGACGCGCAACTGACCGATGCGAAGTTCGCCGAATTGGCGAAGGTCCATGCGTCCGGTATCGCCGATTGGGCGAGGAATGGCGGCGTGGCGGCGCCCGATCCGTCGGTCGCGGAGCGGTTGAGCACGACCGAGCAGGGCCTGGCCGCGCTGCGCGAACAGGTGGCGGCCCTGACGGCGCGGATCGAGGCGGGCGGCGTCGGCGTGGTCGATGCCGAGCATGACGAATTGACCAAGGCGCTGAACCAGACCGGCGCGCGGCGCGTGCTGGACCAGGTCGCGACGGGCGACCAGCGTTATGTCCTGCTGATGTTCGGGATCGACCGGCTGGTCGGGATCAACCGCGAATATGGCAATTCGGTCGGCGACAACATCCTGAACGCCTTTGCCAGCAAATTGGCCAATACCTTTCCCGAACATGAGGCGATCCGCTGGGCCGGTAACGAGTTCATCGTCGCCATTCCGGGGCAGACGATGACCGCGGTGCGCGCGCGGGCGGAGGAGGCGCTGCAATTGCTGGAGCGGCGCAAGTTCAAGCTGCGCGAGTCGGGCGAGGCGATCGGCACCGTCACCGCATCGGCGGCGATGGTGTCCGATCAGGGCAACGACATCGAATGGGTGATCGAGGAGGCCCGCGCGAAGCTGCAGGGGGCGATGCTGTCGGGGGGTAACCGGGTCGCGGTGTAGGGACGAATCCTCCCCGGTACGGGGAGGGGAACCGTCGCCGGAGGCGATGGTGGAGGGAGATGGCCCCGCAACGCAACCGCTACGTATGCCGACCGCCCCCGCCACCAGCTTCGCTGGCCCCCTCCCCGTGCCGGGGAGGATTGTTACGCGGCTTTCTTCAGTTCGAGGCGGCCCCAGATTTCGACCAGCGCGGCGGTGAGTTCACGCATCATCGCCTCGTCATGCGCCGGGCCGGGGGTGAAGCGCAACCGTTCGGTGCCGCGCGGGACGGTCGGGTAATTGATCGGCTGCACGTACACGCCATATTCGCGGAGCAATATGTCGCTGATCCGCTTGGCCTTGACCGGATCGCCGACCATCAGCGGCACGATATGGGTGGTGGTGTCCATCACCGGCAGCCCGGCTTCGGCGAACAGCACCTTCAGCATCGCGGCGGCGGCCTGTTGCCCGTCGCGCTCGGCGGGCGATGCCTTCAGGTGGCGGACGCTGGCCAAGGCGCCTGCGACCAGCACCGGCGACAGCGAGGTCGTGAAGATGAAGCCCGGCGCATAGGAGCGGATGACGTCGATGACGGTGCGGTCGGCGGCGATATAGCCGCCCATCACGCCGAACGCCTTGCCCAGCGTCCCTTCGATGATCGTCAGGCGCGATGCAGCTTCGTCGCGTTCGGAAATGCCGCCGCCGCGCGCCCCGTACATGCCGACGGCATGGACCTCGTCGAGATAGGTCAGCGCGTTGTATTTGTCGGCAAGGTCGCAGATCGCGTGGATCGGCGCGACGTCACCGTCCATCGAATAGACGCTTTCGAACGCGATCAGCTTGGGCACCGCCGGGTCTTCGGCGGCGAGCAGTTCCTCGAGATGCGCCAGGTCGTTGTGGCGGAACACCCGCTTTTCGCAGCCCGAATGGCGGATGCCGGCGATCATCGACGCGTGGTTCAGTTCGTCGGAAAAGACGATGCAGCCGGGCAGGATGCGCGCCAGCGTCGACAGCGTCGCTTCGTTCGAGACATAGCCCGACGTGAACAGCAGTGCCGCTTCCTTGTCGTGCAGGTCGGCCAGTTCGCCTTCGAGATCGATGTGATAGTGGGTGTTGCCGCCGATATTGCGGGTGCCGCCCGACCCTGCGCCGACATCGTGCAGCGCTTCCTCCATCGCGGCGATGACAGCGGGATGCTGGCCCATCGCCAGATAGTCGTTCGAGCACCATACGGTGATCGGCTTCGGCCCGTTATGCCCGGCGAAGCAGCGCGCATTGGGGAATTGCCCCTTGTTGCGCAGGATGTCGATGAAGACGCGGTAGCGCCCTTCCTCGTGCAGGCGGTCGATCGCCTGTGCGAAGACACGGTTGTAATCGACCGAGCGGGCCGGAACTGCGTCGATGCTCATGGGGCGGGGGTGTACCTGTTGGGGCGGCCCGTTTCCAGCGGATAAAAGCGGTTATGGTGATCGGCGGGGTTGGACATATTGTCCAAGGGGGGCGGTTTTTCTCCTTCGTCATCCCAGCGAAGGCTGGGATCTCCCGGCGACGAAGCGCGCGCCTCGCCGCAGAAGGCCCCAGCCTTCGCTGGGGCGACGGACCAGAACAGGTCTACAGCGCCTCGACCGAAGCGAAGCCCTGCGACTCCAGCCCCGCCGCGATGGTGCGTTCGCGCTCGCCAAGCCTGGTGAAGACGAGCCGGCCGGGAACCGGAGTCGCGGGGAACGCCTGTCCCTGCGTCAGCGCGACGATGCGCCGGGCGATGCCGGGGCCGCCATCGACGAACGCGATATGCGGCGCGACGGCCAGCATCGCGTCGGCCAGCAGGGGGAAATGGGTGCAGGCGTTGACGATGACGTCGATCCGGTCGCCGCCCGGTTGATCGAACAGCCCGGCCAGTTCGCGCGCGATGGCGTCGCGCGGGGGCGGGGTGCCGGCCAGCGCGCCCTCCGCCAGTTCGACCAGCGCCGCCGATCCGTGGCGCAGCACGGTGCAATCGGCGGCGAAGCGGGTGGCGAGGTCGTCGACATAGGGCTGGCGCACCGTGGCCTGCGTGCCCAGCACGCCGATCACTCGGGTGCCGCTCAACCCCGCCGCGACCTTGATCGCGGGCACGGTGCCGACGACCGGCACGTCGAGCGCGGCGCGCACCACCGGCAGCGCGATGGTCGAGGCGGTGTTGCAGGCGATGACGACGAGGCGCGGGCGATAGCGCTCGACCAGCCGGCCGAGCAGCGCGGGCACCCGCGCGGCGATTTCGCCCTCGGTCCGGGTGCCATAGGGGAAGCCCGCCGAGTCGGCGGCATAGACGATCGGCGCGGTCGGCAGCAGGGCACGGGTGGGCGCCACGACCGACAGGCCGCCGACGCCCGAATCGAAGAACAGGATCGGTTGCGCCGTTTCGGTCATGGATGGTCCCGTAGCCGCCGCTCGCCGCGTTGCAAGCCGCCGCCGAACCCCTTACCCTGCATGGCACAGACGGCAAGTTACACGGGGGCGATCCTGCCGAGCGAAATTCTCTGGTTCCCGCCGGTGGCGGCGTTGCTGATCGGCTATCTGCTCGGATCGATCCCGTGGGGCATTTTGCTCACGCGGATCGCCGGGGCGGGCGATCTGCGCTCCATCGGGTCGGGCAATATCGGCGCGACCAACGTGCTGCGTACCGGGCGCAAGGGGCTGGCGGCGGCGACGCTGCTGCTCGACCTGTTGAAGGGCGCGGCGGCGGTGTGGATCGTCGCGGCGTGGTTTCCGGGTGAGGAACTGGTCGCGGGTGCGGCGGCGTTCGTCGGCCATTGCTATCCGCTGTGGCTGCGGTTCCGGGGTGGCAAGGGCGTGGCGACGATGATGGGCGTCGTGGTGGCGCTCAGCCCGATGGCGGGGCTGGTCTATGCGGTCGTGTGGCTGGGGTTGCTGGCGACGATCCGCATTTCGTCGGTCGCGGGCATGGCGGCGGCGGTCGCCGCGCCGGTCGCGGCGGCGGCGCTCGGCCGGTTCGACCTGGTGGTGCTGTTCCTCGGCCTCGCGCTGATCGTGCTGTGGAAGCATCGCGAGAATATCGAGCGGCTGGTGGCGGGGACGGAGCCGAGGATCGGCCGCAAGCGTGGGTGAAGGGTCGGTAGGCGAGCGACCCGGCGCCGCCGACCAGAACGCCGCCCGGTTCGCGGCGCTGCGGCTGATCCGGTCGGCCAATATCGGCCCGGTCACGTTTCGCGCGCTGATCGAACGCTATGGCGATGCGGTGGCGGCGATCGAGGCGTTGCCGATGCTGGCGGCGCGGGGCGGTGGTCGGGCGCCGGCGCTCGCGGACGAGAGCGTCGTGCGGCGCGAGATCGCGACCGTTCGCGCCCTGGGTGGGCGATACCTGCTGCTCGGCGACCCGGACTATCCCGCGCTGCTGGCGGAGATCGATAGCGCGCCGCCCGCGCTGATCGTCCGGGGCGAGCTGTCGCTGCTGGCGCGGCCGGCGGTGGCGATGGTCGGGGCGCGCAACGCGTCGGCGGCGGCGTGCCGCTTCGCGCGCGGGCTGGCCGAGGAACTGGGCGCGGCGGGTTATGTCGTCGTGTCGGGACTGGCGCGCGGGATCGACACGGCGGTGCATCAGGGGGCGATCGGCCATGCCACGATCGGGGTGATCGCGAGCGGCATCGACGTGGTGTTCCCGCCGGAGAATGCCGCGTTGCAGGAGGACGTCGCCACGCGCGGGCTGCTGGTCGCCGAACAGCCGCCGGGGACGCAGCCGCTGGCCCGCCATTTCCCGTCGCGCAACCGGATCATCGCCGGCCTGTCGCTGGGGACGGTAGTGGTGGAGGCGGCACCCCGGTCCGGGTCGCTGATCACCGCCCGGCTGGCGGGGGAGGCGGGGCGCGAGGTGATGGCGGTGCCCGGATCGCCGCTCGACCCGCGGGCGCAGGGGTGCAACGCGCTGATCCGCGAGGGCGCGACCCTGGTCCAGAATGCGGCGGACGTGGCGGAGATGCTGCGGCCGATCGACGCGCGGGCGGTGCGCTCGCCGGGATCGGGCTATCGGCCCGAGCCGGTGGCGGCGGACGCGAGCGAGGCGGAGCGTGCGCGGATCGCCGGGCTGCTGGGACCGGTGCCAGTGGCGGTCGACGAACTGGTGCGGCAGTCGGGCTGTCCGACGATGGTGGTGCAGACGGTGCTGCTCGAACTGGAGCTGGCCGGGCGGCTGGAGCGGCACGCCGGGGGGCGGGTCGGCTTGGCGTAGCGTTTGATCGTTTGTTTGGGGCCCCGCCCTCATGCTGGCCGGAACGGTTGGAGAATAGCATGACGGTTGATTTGGCACGAGCGGAGGGTCGCAGGGCTCGGGCGTTCTGGCAGCGCGAGGGCGAGCGAATCCGCCGGACGATCGGCACGCCGCAATGTGTCCGGCTGCACGGTAACGATATTCGCAACATCGACGTCCGCCACATCCATAATCGATTTGGCTACCAGGCCGGCGGGGGTACGCTGTGCTCGGGTGCGCTGTATCGTACCGAAGACTTCATGGGGCTGCCCGAAGCTGAGCGATGCGGCACCAAGGCGCTAGGCCAGACGGTTCACATCGAACACACCGTGCCGGTCGCGACGTTGACTCGGAATATCATCGGTTCCGATCGGATCGATCCGCACGATACCGTACTGTGGGTACTGACCCATTCGGTCGCGACGGGTGTCACGGACGGTCCGACAGGGGAACGACATCGAATGGTTCGACGCGGTCAGGCCAGGCGATCCCATGCGTTCACGCCAGATCATGCCGATCATGACCGTCCTTTCCGACGCTATGATCCCGCCGGACACAGTCCGATCTGGGATGTGGTACGGGGCGAACGGATCGATCCGGAACGGTTCAGCTTTGCGGACCATCGGGAAAATATCGCAATGGCGTTGGGTTGGGCGGCGTTGGACGATTGGGCCGCACGCGTGGCGGCGTGATCGTCATACGGCATTAAAAACCTGCGGCTTGACGTAGCGGTGCCTGCCTCCCCACTCTCGCGTACGTACGCACAAGGACCGACCGCCACATCATGCAGCTCGTCATCGTCGAATCGCCCGCCAAGGCGAAGACCATCGAAAAATATCTGGGGTCCGATTACCGCGTCCTCGCCTCCTATGGCCATGTCCGCGACCTGCCGCCCAAGGACGGGTCGGTGAACCCGGACGACGGCTTCGCGATGGATTGGGAGACGTACGCCGACAAGACGAAGCAGCTGAAGGCGATCACCGACCTCGCCAAGACCGCCGACCGCCTGATCCTCGCCACCGACCCTGACCGTGAGGGAGAGGCGATCAGCTGGCATGTGCAGGAGGTGCTGAAGAAGCGTCGCGCGCTGCCCAAGGAAGTCGAGCGGGTCACGTTCAACGCGATCACCAAGCCGGCGATCCTGGCAGCGATGAAGGCTCCGCGCGACCTCGATACCGATCTGATCGATGCGTACCGGGCGCGGCGGGCGCTCGACTATCTGGTCGGGTTCACCCTGTCGCCGGTGCTGTGGCGCAAGCTGCCGGGTGCCAAGTCGGCGGGCCGGGTGCAGTCGGTGGCGCTCAGGCTGCTGGTCGAGCGCGAGCGCGAGATCGAAACCTTCATCGCGCAGGAATATTGGTCGGTCATTGCCAAGATGGAGGCCGACGGCACGCCGTTCGACGCGCGCCTCGTGAAACTCAAGGGCAAGAAGCTCGACAAGCTGTCGCTGGGCGATGCCGGGTCGGCCGAGGTCGCGAAGGCGGCGGTGGTCGATGGTCGCTTTACGGTCGTCAATGTCGAGACGAAGCCCGCGACGCGCAATCCACCGCCGCCCTTCACCACCTCGACCCTGCAGCAGGAAGCCGCGCGCAAGCTGGGCTTCTCGGCCAGCCACACGATGCGGGTGGCGCAGTCGCTCTATGAGGACGGTGCGATCACGTACATGCGGACCGACGGCGTGCAGATGGACGGGTCGGCGATCGATGCCGCGCGCGGGGCGATCGCCAACCGCTATGACGGCAGCTACGTCCCTGACAAACCGCGCCAGTACCAGACCAAGGCCAAGAATGCGCAGGAAGCGCACGAGGCGATCCGCCCGACCGATTTTTCGAAGGATCGCGCCGGGTCGGGCGATCATGCCCGCCTGTACGACCTGATCTGGAAGCGGGCGCTGGCCAGCCAGATGGCGTCGGCGCGGATGGAGCGGACCGCCGTCGAGCTGGAGGACCAGACCGGGCAGACGGCCTTACGCGCCACCGGCCAGGTCGTGCTCTTCCCCGGCTATCTCGCGCTGTACGAGGAAGGGCGCGACGACGCGGCGGACGAGGATTCGCGCCGCCTGCCGCTGCTGCGCTCGGGCGATGCGCCGGCCAAGAAGGACGTGGTCGCCGAACAGCATTTCACCCAGCCGCCGCCGCGTTTCTCGGAAGCGTCGCTGGTCAAGCGGCTGGAGGAACTGGGGATCGGTCGTCCGTCGACCTATGCCTCGATCATCCAGGTGCTGAAGGATCGCGGCTATGTCCGCGTCGAGAAGAACCGGTTTTTCGCGGAAGAGACCGGGCGGTTGCTGACCGCGTTCCTCGAACGCTTCTTCGAGAAATATGTCGGCTACGACTTCACGGCGGGGTTGGAAGAAGAGCTGGACGACGTGTCGGGCGGGCGGGCCGAATGGCAGGCGGTGCTCGAGGCCTTCTGGCGCGATTTCAAGCCGCGCACGTCGGAGGTGATGGAACAGCAGCCGAGCGCGATCACCGCCGAGCTCGATCAGTTTCTGGGATCGTACCTGTTCCCCGAAAAGGCGGACGGGACCGATCCGCGGCTGTGCCCGAATTGCGGCGAGGGACGCCTGGCACTGCGTGGCGGCAAGTTCGGCGCGTTCATCGCCTGCTCCAACTATCCCGAGTGCAAGTACACTCGCCGCTTCGCGCAGCCGGGCGGCGAGGATGGTGGCGATACCGGACCGGAATCGCTGGGCAAGGACCCGGAAACGGGGCTGGAGGTCGAGCGCAAGTCGGGGCGGTTCGGGCCGTACATCCAGCTGGGCGAGGGCAAGGACGCCAAGCGCGCGTCGATCCCCAAGGATATCGGCGAACTGAACCTCGAATGGGCGCTGAAGCTGCTGAGCCTGCCGCGCACCATCGGCAACCATCCGGAGACGGGCGAACCGATCGAGGCGGCGATCGGGCGCTATGGCCCGTATCTGAAGCACGCCGGCAAGTACGCGCGGTTGCAGTCGACGGCGGACGTGTTCGAAACCGGCATGAACGCGGCGGTGGTGAAGCTGGCCGAGGCGGCGGCGGGCGGCGGGCGACCGGCGCGCGGCGCGGCGAAGGAACCGCTCAAGGTGCTGGGCAACCATCCGCGCACCGAGCTTGAGATCAAGCTGATGGAGGGGCGCTATGGCCCCTATGTTACCGATGGCACGACCAATGCGACGATCCCGAAGTCGGTCGAGCCGAACGCGCTGACGCTGGAGGAAGCCGCGCAGCTGATCGACGACCGCGCGGCGGCGGCGCCGGCCAAGGGCAAGAAGAAGCCGGCGGCCAAGAAGGCCGCGCCGAAGAAGGCGGCGGCGAAGGATGCACCCGCCAAGAAGGCGCCTGCGAAGAAGGCTCCGGCGAAGAAGCCGGCGGCCAAGGCCTAATCGTCACTCCCGCGTAGGCGGGAGTCCATAGGCGCAAGCGTTGCGGATCGGGTCCGGGCGTCGGTGCTTATGGATTCCCGCCTTCGCGGGAATGACGGAAGGGAAGGGTAAGGTGACCCCGGCTCTGTGCTGGTCACGGGACTATTGTCGCAGACGCGACCCCAGCCATTCCCGTCACCCCGGGTCAAGCCCGGGGTGACGAACGGAAGAATGTCTCGCGCTTGTCGCCGACGAGTTGCCTGCCCCCGGCTCGGACGGCGTCAACCGTCGCAGCCGGACCCGTCAGCGGCGCCGATCAGTTCGGCCGCGCGCCCGCCTGCAAAAACGCCCGCGCCGCTTTCTGCGCATCGGCGATCTGGCGCGGAGTCATGTCGCAGGCGATTTCCGCGCGCCATGCCTGCGCTTCCTCGACGCCCGACATGGCGGCGAGGTTGAACCATTTATGTGCCTCGACCAGGTCGATCATCGCCCCGCCGGTACCGCTGGAATAGCAGATGCCGAGATCGAACCACGCCGTGCTGTTGTTTGCGCTTGCGTCTTCCACCCGGCTTTCCGAGAGGAAGCGGGCGCCTTTCTGACTAATGCCCATGTTCAGAACCCCCATTGGTACAGGCACGAAATTGCCGGCTGGGGGTTGCGATTTGGTTAACGCCAGAAACCGGAGCGGTTCAGTGCGTTAACGTACCGCCGATTAAGCATGTCGGAACGGATGCCGCTTATCCATGCAGGCGTTCCCCCGCGCTGGGCCGCGTCGTTGCCGGGGTATGGCAACGGGCCCAATGGCGGGGGACGTCTGTCGCGCCGTCAGCCCCGGGCGAGGGCGTCCAGCGTCGGGCGGATTCCCGACAGGTCGTAGCCGGCGGCACCGCCCGAGGCGACCAGATGGGCGGGGTCGCCACCCTGCTTGGCGCTGGCGAGCGCCCACAAATTGCACGACCGCGTGCCCGAGCGGCAATAGGCGAGGATCGGGCCGTCCGCCTGCTCGAGGATCTGCGCCATCGCGTCCAACTGCGGGTGGCTGAACCCGGCATGGGTGATCGGGATCGCGTGATAGGCCAGCCCCGCCGCTGCCGCCGCGTCCGCGATCGCGTCGCCGGCGGGCTGGCCCGCTTCCTCGTCATCGGGGCGGTTGTTGACGATGGTGGTGAAGCCTTGCGCCTTCAGCGTCGCGACATCGTCGGCGGTGATCTGCGGGCTGACCGAAATGCGGTCGTCGATACGGCGGATGTGCATGGGGGGAAGATAGCGGGGCGGGTCGTCCCAAGCAAATCCTCCCCACAACGTGGGGAGGGGGACCAGCCGCAGGCTGGTGGAGGGGCGAGGGCCAAAGAGGTTGCGCTTGCCGCTTCCCCCCTCCACCACTCGCTGCGCGAGCGGTCCCCCTCCTCACGTTGTGGGGAGGAATTTAGTGCTGCTTGATGACGCTCAGGAACGCGTCCCCGTACGCTTGCAGCTTCTTCTCGCCCACACCGGTGATCCGCCGCATGCCGCCGATCGTCTGCGGCCGGTCCGCCGCCATTTCGCGCAACACCGAATCGTGGAAGATGACATAGGGCGGCACCCCGGCCTCCTGCGCCAGTTCGCGGCGCTTGGCGCGCAGCGCCTCGAACAGCGGATCGCCGGTCGGGTTGGGGGTGGCGGAGCCGCCGCCGCGCCGGCGCCGTTCGCGCTTGGGCGGCACGATCATCGACAGCGTGTCGCCGCCCTTCAGCAGCCCGCGCGCAGCGGGGCCGAATTCCAGCCCGCCATGATCGTTGGCACGCAATGCGTCGCGCAGCTGCAGCGCGCGGCCGACCGGTTTGAGCAACGCGACGTCGTCGCCATCGACGATGTTCCACACCGACAGCTGTTCGTGCCCGTTCATCAGGCTGCGTTCGGTCGACTGACCGGTCAGCACCTGTTCGATATAGGTCGCGCCGAACATCATCCCGGTGCGGAACACGGCGGACAGATATTTCTGCGCCAGTTCGGTCGCGTCGACCGCGTTGGGCGGCGACAGGCAATTGTCGCAATTCCCGCAATAGTCGCCCGGCTGTTCGCCGAAATGGCGCAGCAGCATCGCGCGGCGGCACCCGGCGGTCTCGACCAGCGCGCCCAGGGCATTCAGCCGCTGGCGTTCGCCCGGCTGGCGCGCCGGTTCGACCTCGCCGATCCGCTGGCGGGCGCGGGCGAAGTCGTCGGCGCCCCAGAACAGATGCGCCACCGCCGGATCGCCGTCGCGGCCCGCACGGCCGGTTTCCTGATAATAGGCCTCGATCGATTTCGGCAGCCCGGCATGGGCGACGAAGCGCACGTCGGGCTTGTCGATGCCCATGCCGAAGGCGATGGTCGCGACCATCACCATGTCTTCGGACGCGACGAAATCATGCTGGTTGCGCTGGCGGACGGCGGGGTCGAGTCCGGCATGATAGACGCGGACCGGGCGGCCGGTCCTGGCCAGCGCCTCGGCCAGCTTTTCGGTGCCGGCGCGCGACTGGACATAGACGATGCCGGGGCCGGGGGTGGCGGCGATGACGTCGGCGATCTGGCGCGTGCCCTGATCGCGCGGGGTGATATGGTAGCGGATATTGGGCCGGTCGAACCCGGCGACGATCAGCCCGTCCTGCGGGATGCCCAGCTGTTCGAGGATGTCGGCGCGGGTATGCGCGTCGGCGGTCGCGGTGAGTGCGAGGCGCGGCACATCGGGAAACTGGTCGAACAGCGGGCGCAGCAGGCGGTAATCGGGGCGGAAGTCGTGGCCCCATTCGCTGACGCAATGCGCCTCGTCGATCGCGAACAACGACAGGTTGCCGCGCGACAGCAACTCGCGGAAATCGCTGCCCGATGCGCGTTCGGGCGCGACGTAGAGCAGGTCCAGCTCGCCATCGAGGAACCGGCCGCGCGTCTCGGCCCGGTTGTCGTCGGCGCTGGTCAGCGTCGCAGCGCGGATGCCGACGGCGGTCGCGGCGCGCAGCTGGTCGTGCATCAGCGCGATCAGCGGCGACACGACGACGCAAGTGCCCGGCAGCATCTGCGCCGGCAGCTGATAGGTCAGCGACTTGCCGGCACCGGTCGGCATCACCGCCAGCGTGCGCCGCCCGCCTAGCACCCGGTCGACCACCTGCCGCTGGACGCCGCGAAAGTCGGGAAAGCCGAAGGTCGATTGCAATACGGGGATCGGGTCGAGCGCCATCGGGCCTCACCTAGGGATGCGGGGCGGGCGCGTCGAGGGGTGGTCAGTCGACCCGCGTCGCGCGCCAGCCCTTGCCGGTGATGGCTGCCTCACCGACCGAGCCGGTGTAGCTGGCGCCGTCGATCACGACGTCCAGTTCGGTGCCGCGCAGCCGGCCGGCGACAAGCTTTCCGTCGAAGCTGCCCGTCACGAACTGGAACCGCTGGTCGAGGTGTAGCACTCCCGAACGCCCGTCGGGCAGGGTCATCCGCCAATTGCCGCCGGCGACGGCCGGCACGATGTAGAGGTAGATGGAGCGTTCGGCGACGAGGCCCCATTCGTCCGCCTGCCAGTCGCCCATATCGAACGCATGGGTGACGATGCGCGTGCCGGGGCGGAGTTCGGTCAACAGCTGCGGACGCAGCGCCATGTTGATGCGCGGCAGCAGGTACATCGTCACCACGCTGGCATCGCGCAGCGGCGTGTCGAACAGGTTGGCGGCGGAAAAGCGGGCGCGGTCCTGTAGCCCGTGGAGCGCAGCATTGCGGCGCGCACGCTCGACCAATGTCGTGTCGATCTCGACGCCACGCGCATTCGCACCCAGGCGGGCAGCGGCGATGGCGATGCGGCCGTCGCCCGAGCCGAGGTCGATCAACGTGTCGGTGGGGCCGACCTCCGCCAGGGCAAGCATCGCATCGACCACCGGTTCGGGGGTCGGGACATAGGGCACGTCATAGGTCGGCTCGCGCGCGGCGATGCCGGTGCCGCGCAGGATATCGCCCATCCCGTCGCCATAGGCGCTGCACCCGCCGAGCAGGACGGCGAGCAGCAGCGCCCGCCGCTTCACGCCGCTGCCGCCGTGCGCAGCCACGCGGCGGTTTCGGCCGGGTGGGTCACCGGGATCATGTGCCCGCCGCCGATCTTCGTCAGCACGGCGCCCGGAATTTCCCCGGCGGTAACGTCGCCTTGGCTGTGCGGGTCGAGCAGTTCGTCGTCGCGACCATAGAGGATGACGACCGGCAGTTTGATCGCACCGTAGCGCGGGATCATCGTCGACAGCGCGCGGTTGGCGTCGCGCAGCTCGACGGCGCCCGCCTCGAAGCTCGACGGGCGCAGCGCGGCGAGGCCCCCGCCGCGCGTGCCGAAATCCATCGGCACGGCATCGGGCGCGAACACCTGTTTCGACACCGCCGGCCCGGTCAGCGTGGTCAGCGGTACGCCGACCGTCCACGCGGCGAGGCCGCGCACGGCCGCGGGCGGGGCCTTGCCCCGGAACACGCCCGGCATTTCGGTCACCCGCTGGGTCAGCGGGGCGATTAGCGCGACGCCGCGGATCTTGGCCGGCTGGTTCACCGCCATCGCCAGCGCGACCGCGCCGCCCATCGAATGCCCGACCAGCAGCGGACGGTCGAGGCCGAGCGCATCGATCAGGTCGGCGACCATCCGCGCCTGCGTCTCGATCGTGGGATGCTCGCCCTCGACGGTCGAATGGCCCCAGCCGGGCCGGTCGACCACGATCAGTCGGTGGTCCTTCAGCTGATCGGTCAGCGCATAGGTGAAGTTGCGCAGCTGGCCGTAGATGCCGTGGAGCAGCAAGATCGCCGGGCCGTCGCCGCCGGTATCGACATAGTGCAGCCGCGCGCCGGGCACGTCGACGAAATCGCCATCCGCCGGGACCAGCATCTCCGACGCGCCGGCCGCCAGCGTGGTCCACAGCGCCAGCGCGCCGCCGACCCATGCGGTCGTGGTCGCCGCCTTCTTCAGGGTATCCTTCATGCGTCTTCCTCCCGCAATGCGTCGGGGATACGCGTCAGCGCGGTGGAGTGTCCATCGCATACGACAAAGCGGTTACGCCTCGGCCAGCGCGGCCTCGCGCTCCGCCGCCTGTCGCGCCCACATCTCGGCATAGGTGCCGCCCAGGCGCAGCAGGTCGGCATGCGATCCGCTTTCGACCACGCGTCCCCCCTCCAGCACGACGATGCGGTCGGCATGGACCACGGTCGACAGGCGGTGGGCGATGACGATGGTCGTGCGCCCGCGCTCGATCGCCTCCAGCGTGTCGAGGATGTCGGCCTCGGTCCGGCTGTCGAGCGCGCTGGTCGCTTCGTCGAGGATCAGGACCGGCGGGTTCTTGAGCAGGGTGCGGGCGATCGCCACGCGCTGCTTCTCACCGCCCGACAGTTTCAGGCCCCGTTCGCCGACCCGGGTGTCGTAGCGGTCGGGCAGGCTGGCGATGAACGGCGCGATCGATGCGCCGCGGGCTGCCTCGGCGATCTCGGCCGCCGTCGCATCGGCGCGGCCATAGGCGATGTTGTAGCCGATCGTGTCGTTGAACAGCACGGTATCCTGCGGCACGATGCCGATCGCGCTGCGCAGCGATGCCTGCGCCACCTGGGCGATATCCTGTCCGTCGATCGTGATCCGCCCGGCGGTGGGATCGTAGAAGCGGAACAGCAGCCGCGCGAGCGTCGACTTGCCCGCCCCCGACGGCCCGACCACCGCCAGCGTGGTGCCCGGCGGAATGTCGAGGTCGATACCGTTCAATATCTGCCGCCCATCACCATAGTCGAAGCCGACCCCTTCGAAGCGGACATGACCGCGCGTGACGGTCATTGGCGGAGCGTTGGCCACATCGACGATCTCGGCGGGCGCATCGATCAGGTCGAACATCGCGCCCATGTCGACCACCCCCTGCCGGACGGTGCGATAGACCATGCCGAGCAGGTCGAGCGGGCGGAACAACTGGGTGAGCAGCGTCGACACCAGCACCACGTCGCCTGGGGAAAAGCGCCCGCTCGACCACCCGAACACGATCAGCGCCATGCCGCCGCCGAGCATCAACGCGGTGATCAGCGCCTGCCCGATATTGAGCAGCGCCAGCGAGTTTTCGGACTTCACCGCCGCATCGGCATAGCCGGCGATGGCGCGGTCGTAGCGCTGCGCCTCACGCTCCTCCGCGCCGAAATATTTGACCGTCTCGAAATTCAGCAGCGAGTCGACCGCATGCGCCACGGCGCCGGTGTCGAGGTCGTTCATCCGTTCGCGAAGTGCCGAGCGCCAGTCGGTGACCCAGCGGGTGAAGACGATGTAGAATACCACCATCGCCACCGTGCCGCCGACCAGCCACCCGCCGAAGCGCGTGCCGAAGATCGACAGGACCAGCGTCAGTTCGAGAATGGTCGGCGCGATGTTGAACAGCAGGAAATACAGCATCGTGTCGATGCTCTTGGTCCCGCGCTCGACCACTTTCGTCACCGCGCCGGTGCGCCGTTCGAGGTGGAAGCGCAGCGACAGGGCATGGAGGTGGCGGAACACCGATGCCGCCAGCCGCCGCGTCGCGTCCTGTCCGACGCGTTCGAACACGACGTTGCGCAGATTGTCGAACAGCGTGCCGCCGAAGCGCGCCGCCGCATAGCCCGCGACCAGCGCCACCACCAGCCACAGCGCATCGCGCGATCCCGCCGCCATGGTGTCGATCGCCCCCTGCAATGCGAACGGCGCGCCATAGACCTGCACCAGCTTCGACGCGACGACCAGCAGCAGCGCGGCGATGATGCGCGCCTTCAGCCCCGGCGCCCCAGCGGGCCAGAGATAGGGAAGGAAACGGCGGAGCGTCGCCAGCATCGGTCGGGTCGGACCGGAGGCGGAAATGGTTTCGGGAGGCATGGCAAGCGCCATTTGGGGAGGCGGGCGCAGATAGGCAACGCTTCGTCGGAACAAGGTGCTTACCAATGTATTGAAACCATCGAGGAGACGGGACATGGCACCTCTTGTCTATGTGATGGCGATCCTGGGTTGCGGCGACGATGGCGCGACCTGCACCCGCGAGCGGGTGGCCCCGGCAAGCTACCAGTCGATCGCCGAATGTCAGGCGGCGATGCCGCTGATGCTGGCGCAGAATACCGACCTGTCCTTCCCGGTCATCAGCGCGTCGTGCGAACGCGGCGGGCGCTTCGTCGTGGACAATGGCAAGCCGACCAAGCCCAAGGCGGGGTAAGCGCACCGCGGCTTGACGACGATCGGGCGCCGCTATACTTACATCATTGTAAGTAACGGAGGCGGTCATGGCGGCGCATGGACTCGACACCATCCAACCATTGCGGCGCGACTGGGGCACGGCATGGGCCGCGCTCCGGCGACTGCTCGCCGATGGCAACGATACGGTGCAGGTGTTCCGCATCATGCGCGCGCTGAACGCCGATACCAGCCACCGCAACTATGCCCGGTTGTTACAGGAACCGGGCGGCGGGCGGATCGCCTATGACCATGTCGAACTGGCGAAGCGTTTCTCCGACCGGGCCTGGGTCGATGCATTGCCGGAGGGAAGCGTCGGCGCGCATTATCGCGCCTTCCTCGACCGCACCGGCTTTTCGGCACAGGGCCTTGCCGACATCAGCTATGCCGATGGCGAGGGCTGGCAGGACGCCGCCCATCCGGTCGCATGGTTCGGCCGGCGCGAGCGCGACGTCCACGACATCTGGCACATCCTGACCGGCTATACCGCTGAGGAACATCTGGGCGAGGCGTGCCTCGTCGCCTTCTCCTATGCCCAGACCGGCGGGTTGGGCTGGGCGGCGATCGGTCTGGGCGCGGCGCTCAAGTCGCTGCGGATCACCGGCGAGCGGGCCTTCGCCAAGGCGGTATGGGAAGGATATCGCCACGGCCGCAAGGCGCGCTGGCTGCATGCCGAGGATTATGAGGCGCTGCTGGCCGAGCCGCTCGACGCGGCGCGCAGGCGGCTGAATATCGCCGAGCCGGTGGCCTATCACGCGGCGCAGAAGCGGCTGCGCGAGCAGGGGCTGGCGGGGATTTAAGGGCGGAACGACACCCACCACGGCACCCCGGACTTGATCCGGGGTCTCGCTTCTTCTTCTATCCCGACCGCAGCAAAAAGCGGGACACCGGGTCGAGTCCGGGATGGCGAATGTGGGAGGGACGGCCTTACTTCGCCAGCGCCGCGCTCGCCTGCGCGTCGCCCCGGTCGCGAACCGCTTTCGCGCGCGCTTCGGCCTGCTTCTCGACCAGCTTGGCTTCCTCGCGGATCGCCTCGGCGCGGACCTTCAATCGTTCGGCGTCATAGCCACCGGCCTGTCCCGCCTGATTGACCAGCCCTTCCGCCTCGACCTTCATCTGCGCGGTCTGGTTTTCGGCGGCCGCCTCGATCGCATCGGCTTCGGCATCGGCCTGATCGCGCAGCTGGTCCGCGCGCTGCTGTTCGGGGCTTTGCGAGCCGCAGGCAGTCAGCGCGAAGGCGGCGGCGGCCATCAGGACGAAACGGGGCATCGGCGGTTCCTGTCGTAAGTCGAACCATCCAAATCCCCGAACCTGCGGAAAGTTGCGTTCGTATAACAAAGCGGCGGCCGCCCAAGGGTTTCGCGGCGGCCTTCGCACCGCTAACGATCACGGACCGATGCTGACCCGCCTGACCCTCACCGATTTTCGCAACCATGCGGACGGCACCATCGAACCGGGTGCGGGTTTCGTCGTGCTGAGCGGACCCAATGGCGCGGGCAAGACCAATGTGCTGGAGGCGGTGTCGCTGCTGGCGCCGGGTCGCGGGCTGCGCCGCGCCGCCCTGTCCGACATGGCGCGCGAGGGCGGGGCGGGCGGCTTCGGCGTCGCAGCCGATCTGGGCGACGATGTCCGGATCGGCACGGGGACGCAGGCGGGTGCGCCCGAACGGCGGATCGTGCGGATCAACGGCGCGGGCGCGGCGGCAACCGCGCTGGCCGAATGGCTGTCGGTACTGTGGCTGACCCCGGCGATGGACCGGCTGTTCGTCGAGCCGGCCGGGGAGCGCCGCCGCTTCCTCGACCGGATGACGCTAGCGCTGAACCCGGCCCATGCGACGCAGGCGACGCGCTACGATGCGGCGATGCGCCAGCGCAACCGGCTGCTGGCGGAGGAAGGGTCGCCCGATCCCGACTGGCTGGCGGCGCTGGAGGCGCGGATGGTCGAACATGGGCTGGCGCTGGGTGCGGCGCGGGCGGAGTGCGTTGCGATGCTGGGCGACCGGATCGCTGCCTTGCCGGCGACCGATTTCCCGCGCGCCGCGCTGGCGCTGGAGGGGTGGCATGGCGATGCGGCGCTGTTCGCGCGCGAACTGGCGGCGGGGCGTGCGCGCGACGCGGCGGCGGGGCGGGCGCTCAGCGGACCGCACCGCGCCGACCTGATCGTCACCGACCGCGACCGGGGGATGGCGGCGGCGCGCTGTTCGACCGGCGAGCAGAAGGCGCTGTTGCTGGGGCTCGTGCTGGCGCATGCCGAGCTGGTGGCAGAGCGTGCCGGGCGGCGGCCGATCCTGTTGCTGGACGAGGTTGCCGCGCATCTCGACCCCGGCCGGCGCGCGGCGCTGTTCGCACGGGCTTGCGGCGCGGGGCAGGTATGGCTGACCGGGACCGAGGCCGCTTTGTTCAGCGACATTCCGGGCGATGCCACCCGCTATCATGTCGCGGACGGGCGGATCGAGCGGGTGTAGCGCGTGCGGGGCATGCAGCGAACCGGTGCCCCGTCGTCACCCCGGACTCGATCCGGGGTCCCCCTTCTTCTTCTCCACCGCCGTAAAAAGCGGGACCCCGGGTCAAGCCCGGGGTGACGGAAATGACTGTTACGTCGACCGCGTCGATGCCGATCATCGACGGGCAAGTCGCAACTAGTAAAAGCGCAACTCGGCCGGCACGCGTTCCGGTTCGCCGCCGTGCAGCCGGATCAACGCAGCCTCGATCACCCGCCCCAACGCGGCGGTGTGGAACGGCTTGGCGACGCAGCCCAGGATCAGCGGATGGTCGGAGCTGTCGGGGCAATTGCCGCTCAGGAACAGGCAGGGAATGCCGCGTTCCGCCAGCGTCGTCGCCACGTCGCGACCGCAATCGCCGCGCGCCAGCCGCACGTCGCACAGCGCCAGGTCGGGACGATCGGCATCGGCCAGCGCCAGCGCATCGGCGCGGGTATCGGCGATGCCGGTGACGACATGGCCGTGCAGGACCAGCGCGTCCTCGACCAGCATCGCGACCAGCGCTTCGTCCTCGACCAGCAGGATGCGCAAGGGGTCAGCCATAATGCGGCACCGGCACGGCGATGGTCAGCCGGTCGCCGCCGTCGCGCGCCACCTCGGCCCGCAGCTGCCGTGCCAGCCCGCGGACCAGCCGCCCCTCGTCCAGTGCCGGGCGCGCCGCTCCCATGCCCGGCCCGGTCAGCGTGATGCGCAGCAGATCGGCCGCCATGTCGATCGCGACATGGGTCACGATATCGGGATCGGCGGCTAGGAAGGCGTGGGTCAGCAGCGCGACCGCCGCCGCCTGTTCGACCGGCAGGGTCGGGGTGCCGCTCACCGTGACCTCGACCACTTCGTCGTCGCTGCGATCGACGAGCGATTCGATCAGCGCGGCGATATCGATCCGGCTCGGGCTGTCGGTCGCATAAAGCGGGCGATGCGCGGCGGCGAGCACTTCGAGCCGTTCGGCCGCCCCTGCCAGCGCGGTGCGCGCGGCATCGTCGCTGCTGTCCGCCGCGCCCAGCCGGACGACCGCCACCGCCGCCTGCAACGCGTTGCGTACGCGGTGGTTGAGTTCGCCCAGCAGCCGTTCGCGCGACGCGATCCCCTCGCGCAGCTCCGCCTCGATCTTCAGCCGGTATTTGGCCAGCGCGACATAATGGCAGATGGTGTGGAGGAAGGTCAGTTCGTCGGCGTCGAACTGATCGGTCCAGCGCCGCCCGAAGCCCAGCGTGCCGAGCAGTTCGCTGCCATGCACCAGCGGGGTACAGGCATAGGCGTCGATGCCCAGCAGGCGCACGAAATCGGTCAGCGGGTCGTCGGACGACTGGATGCCGAACGCCTGGATCGGGCGGCGCTGGCGCGCGGCGCAACCGCAGACTGCCTGACCCACGGCCAGTTCCGCGCCCGATGCCGCTTCCGCCTCGGTCAGTCCGGCATGGGCGACCAGCGTCAGCACTTCGCCGTCGAGCCGATAGTTGAAGAATACGTCGAGCCGCAGTTCCTCGGCGATCAGCGCGAAGAGGTCGTCGACCATCCCCGCCGGGTCCTCCGCCGCGAGCAGCCGGTCGGCGGCCTCGCCCAGCAGACGCAGGTGACGGCGGGGCAATTCTTCGACGGGAATGTCGGCCGATACGGTTTCGGACATGCGGTGCTTCTAGGCGCGAGAATCCGCCGTTGCCAGCGCGAATTGGCGGTGGCGTACAGCATCTTCTTGACCTGCGTCAGGGTTTCGCCTATTTGCCGCAGCGCAGCGACGCTTTTTCAGGCAGCGTGATCGGACCTTATGGTCTCGGCTCCGCGTCGCTTAACCCGGCTTCCCTAGTCACGCGGGTCGCAATTTTTTGCCCCGCCATCCGTGCGCCATTGTCGTCGGCGTCCACGGCTGCCGGACCTATTTGCAGGAACTGTCATGTCCTTCCAGTCGCTTGGCCTGTCGAAGTCGATCCTCGACGCGCTCGCCGCCAAGAATTACGAAACCCCCACCCCGATCCAGCGCGATGCCATCCCGCTCGTGCTCGAAGGGCGCGACCTGCTGGGCATCGCCCAGACCGGCACCGGCAAGACCGCCGCGTTCGTGCTGCCCTCGATCGACCTGTTGGTGAAGGCCAATGTCCGCCGCCGCCCGATGCGCTGCCGCATGCTGGTGCTGGCCCCGACCCGCGAACTGGTCAGCCAGATCGCCGACAATGCCCGCGCCTATGCCAAGCACAGTAAGCTGACCGTCGCGACCGTGTTCGGCGGCGTGCCGGTGCCGCGCAACATCCGCGATGTGGCGGCAGGCGTCGACATCCTCGTCGCGACGCCGGGCCGGTTGCTCGACCTGATCGACCAGAAGTGCCTGGGGCTGGGCGAGCTCGAGATCCTCGTCCTCGACGAAGCCGACCAGATGCTCGACCTGGGCTTCATCCACGCGCTGCGCCGCATCGTGTCGATGGTGCCGAAATCGCGCCAGACGCTGTTCTTCTCGGCGACGATGCCCAAGGACATTCGCGAGCTGGCCGACAAGTATCTGACCGATCCGGCGACCGTGCAGGTGACGCCGGTATCGTCGACCGCCGAACGCGTCGAGCAGTACGTTACCTTCGTCCAGCAGGCGGAGAAGCAGACGCTGCTGACCATGTTCTTCCGCAATACAAAGATTGACCGAGCCCTGGTATTCACCCGCACCAAACACGGCGCCGACCGCGTCGTGAAGCTGCTGGCGGCCAACGGCATCGCGTCGAACGCGATCCACGGCAACAAGTCGCAGCCGCAGCGTGAGCGGGCGCTGGCGGCGTTCCGCGACGGCACGGTGCCGATCCTGGTCGCCACCGACATCGCCGCGCGCGGCATCGACGTGTCGGGCGTCAGCCATGTGGTGAACTTCGAACTGCCCAACGTCTCGGAGCAGTACGTCCACCGCATCGGGCGCACCGCACGCGCGGGTGCGTCGGGTGTGGCGTTCAGCTTCTGCGCGGACGACGAGCGGCCGTACCTCAAGGGCATCGAGCGGCTGACCAAGCAGAAGGTCGAGGTCGTGCCGCTGCCCGACGATTTCCTGCAGCAGAGCGCGCAGATCAAGGCGAGCCGCGCGCCCTATGCCCCGGATCGGCCCGAGCGCCTGCCCAGCGAGCGCGGGCCCGCGCGGCCGCGTGCGACCCATGCCCATGGCGCCAAGCCGGTCCATGGTCGCGGCGGTCCGGTCGGCAATCCGGCACGCGGCGGCGGTCAGCCGCAGCGCGGTGAGGGGCAGGGCGGTGGCGGTCGTCCGCCGCGTGAAGCCGGTGCCGGCGGTGGCGGGCGTCCCGGTGGCGGTGGCCGTCCGGGTGGCGGCGGCGGTCGCGGCCGTGGCGGCCGTGGTCGCGGCGGCGCTCCGCGCGCAACGGCGTAATCCCAGACCCTCCCCGCCGTGCGGGGAGGGGGACCGCCGCGAAGCGGTGGTGGAGGGGGGGTGTCGGCGAAACGCGATCGTGCCGTATGCGGACCCCCCCCTCCACCAGCCTGCGGCTGGTCCCCCTCCCCGTGCCGGGGAGGAGTTACAGCTCCCTGAGCGCCCGCGCCGGCCGCGCGCTCAGGATCGGCAGCGCCCCCAACAACCCGATCCCCACCGTTACCCCGACCCCGACCGCCAGCGTCGCGGCGATCGCGCCGTAGTCGGGCAGCCAGTCGAACGCGAACAGCTCGACCACGACATACCAGGCGCCCGCAATCCCGATCGCCGCCGCCAGCGCGGCGAGGATGACCGCCAGCAGCAGATATTCCAGCGCCTGCGCCGCCAATATCTGTCCGCGCGTCGCGCCGAGCGTCTTCAGGATCACCGAATCATAGGTCCGCGTCTCGCGCGCGGCGGCGATCGCGCCGACCAGAACGGCGATGCCGGCAAGGATCGCGATGCCCGCTGCCGCTGCGATGGCGGTCGCCATCTGCGAGACGATGGTGCGGACCTGCCCGATCACCTCGCGCACCTCCACGACCGAGGTCGAGGGGAAGCCGGCGGACAGCGCGCGGACGACGTCGCGCTCGCGGCCCGGAGGCATGGTAATCGTCGCCGCGAGATTGTGCGGCACGTCGGACAGCGCGTTGGGGCTGAACACCATCACGAAATTGAAGCCCATCGTGTCCCACGCGATCTTGCGCAGCGAGGCGATGCGCGCGGTGCGTTCCTGTCCGGCGACGCTGATCGTGAGCGGATCGCCCAGCTTCAGGTCCAGCGCCTGCGCCATGCGTTCGTCGACCGAGACGAGCGGCGGGCCGGTATAGTCGGCCGGCCACCATGTGCCCGCGACCAGTTCGCTGCCCGGCGGGAGGGTGGCGGCGAAGGTCAGGCCGCGTTCGCCGCGCAGTGCCCAGGCGCCTTCGGGAATGGTCTTCAGGTCGGCGACGCGGGTGGTGCCATAGGCGGTGATGGTGCCGCGCATCAGGGGCACGGTCTGGACGTCGCCGTCGGGCTGGATGTTGGCGATGGTGTCGCGAAACGATGATTCGCGGGTCGGGGGCACGTCGAGGGCAAAAAGCGCGGGTGCGCGCGCCGGAACGGTCCGTTGGATGTTGGCGTCCAGGCTGGTGCGGATGGCGGCCAGCAGCACGAACAGGGTGAGGCCGAGGCCCAGCGCCACGACCAGCGCGCCGGTGCGGGCGCCGGGGCGGTGGAGCGCGGCCACGGCGAGGCGCCATAGTGGCCTGCGCGAGCGGGGCAGGCGGGCGGCCAGCCTGCGGATCAGCCAGCCAAGTGCCGACAATAGCAGGAGAAGTCCGCCCGCCGCGCCGAGGAATGCCGCGCCGAACCAAGGGCGTTCGCTAGTCGCGAGCACCAGCGCGACGATGCCGGCAAAGGCCGCGCCCATCCACGCCGCCGCCTTCCACCGGGGGGCGGAGCGCCCGTCATGGACCCCGCGCAGCAGCCCGGCGGCGGGCACCGCGCCTGCCGCCAACAACGGCGGGGCGGCAAAGGCCAGCGCGATCAGCAGGCCATAGGCGGCGGCCTGAACCAGCGGCAGCGGATGGATCGCGAAGGCCGGCGCGACCGGCAGGACATCGCCCGCCAGCGCCACGATCAGCGGCACGGCCGCGATTCCGATCGCCAGCCCGATCGCGATGCCGATGGCGGAAACGGCAACGATCTGAAGCAGATAGACCCGCGCGATCAGGCCGGAGGTGGCGCCCAGCACCTTTAGCGTGGCGATGCTGGAGCGACGGGTGGCGAGGTAGCTCGACACGCCGTTGCCGACCCCGATGCCGGCGATGACCAGCGCGGTCAGCCCGACCAGCACGAGGAATTCCCCCATCCGCGTCAGGAAGCGTTCGGCACCGGGCGAGGCGCGGTCGCGGGTGCGGCTGTCCCAGCCCTGCGCGGGATAACGCTTTGTAAATGCAGCGATAGCCTGCGCCGGATCGTAGCGGCTGGCGATGCGGTATTTGCTCTCGTACAGGCTGCCCGGCGCGATCAGGCCGGTGCGTTGTAGCCCGTCGAGCGACACCAATGCCACCGCGCCCAGCGTGAAGCCTTCGCTCAGCCGGTCGGGTTCGTCGGCGATGATCCCGGCGACGGTGAAGCACGCCGTGCCGTAGCGGACGGAACCGCCGACGCGCAGTTTCAGCCGTTCGACCAGTGCCGGTCCGACATAGGTCTCGGTCGGCGACAGCGGACGGGCGGCGCCGTTTTGCAGGGTGAGCGTGCCGTAGAGCGGATAGGCGGTGTCGACCGCCTTCAGCTCGATCGGGGCGGTCTGGCCGTCGAAGTTGACACCCATCGACTGCATGCGCAGCGTTTCGGACACGCGGCCGAGCTTCGCCATCGCCCGGCGCTCGGCGGGATCGGCGGGTCGCTGCGACACGGAGAGTTCGAGATCGCCGCCCAGCAGGCTCTGCCCGCGTGCGGCGAGTTCGCCGGTGATGGAGCGGGTAAGGCTGCCGATCGCCGCCAGCGCGCCGACGCCGAGGATCAGGCAGACGAGGAGGAGGCGCAGGCCGCGGAAGCGCGCGTCGAGTTCGCGGCGGGCGAACGTCCATGCGAGGCGCCAGTCGGTCATGCGGCGGCTTCGCAAGGGTCTGCTTCACCGTATCCCCGCGCAGGCGGGAATCCAGAGCCGCCTAGACCACCGGTTGTTTTGCTTGGCTCTGGACCCCCGCCTACGCGGGGGTACGGGTTCGTTTTGAAACAGGTCGGAGCCTTTAGCACCGCGCCCGTCATACCCCGCTATCCCGCGCGATGCGGCCGTCGGCCAGTTCGACCACCCGGTCGCAGCGTTCGGCGAGCGCCGGGTCGTGGGTGATGACCAGCAGGGTCGCCTTGGTCGCGGCGCGGCGTTCGAACAGCAGGTCCATGATCGCATGGCCGGTCGCGCGGTCGAGATTGCCGGTCGGTTCGTCGGCGAAGACCAGCGCCGGCCGCCCGGCGAGCGCGCGGGCGATGGCCACGCGCTGCTGCTCGCCGCCCGACAGCTGCGTCGGATAATGGTGGAGGCGGTGGCCAAGGCCGACCGACGCCAGTTCGGCCTCGGCCCGCGCAAAGGCGTCGGCGACGCCGGCCAACTCCATCGGCACCGCGACATTTTCGAGCGCGGTCATGGTGGGGAGGAGGTGGAACGCCTGCAACACGATGCCGATCCGCCCCCGCCGGGCACGCGCCAGATCATCCTCGCCCATCGTGCCGAAATCGGCCCCGGCAACCCGCACCTGCCCGCCGCTCGCACGTTCGAGGCCGGAAAGGACCGCCATCAGCGACGACTTGCCCGAACCGGAGGCTCCCAAGAGTGCGACGCTGGTCCCTGAGGGGACGGCCAGGTCGATGCCGTGGAGAATGCGGGTGGCAGCGTCGCCGGTGCCCAGCGTCAGGGTGACACCGCGCGCGTCGATGACCATATCGTTCGAAACGGATTGCATGAAAGGTTGTCGCCGGTGACGAAGCAGGGACCCATATATGCTGGCGGCATCGCGCTTCTCCAAGGCGCTTTGCTGCTGTCGGGCTGTGGCGGGCCGGATTTGTCGGAAACGAACGACGCGACGGCGGTGAACGTCGCCACCGACGCGACTCCGATACCGGCCGGATCGCAGGCGCCGGTCGCGGGGCCGGAGCGGCTGGTGCTGGCGTTCGGCGACAGCCTGTATGCCGGCTACGGCCTCGGGCGCGGCGACAGCCTGCCCGACGACCTGCAGGACGCCTTGCGTGCCGACGGGATCAATGCGCGGGTGGTGAATGCCGGGATTTCGGGCGACACGAGTGCGGCGGGGCGGCAGCGGCTGGCCTTCACGCTCGACAAGCTCGACCGCAAGCCCGACCTCGTCCTGCTGGGGCTGGGCGGCAACGACCTGCTCAGGCAGATTCCGCCGGCCGAGACCCGGGCGAATTTCGTCTCTATGCTGGACGAACTCAAGAAGCGCGACATTCCGGTGGTGCTGACCGGCATGATGGTGCCGCCCAATCTGGGGCCGGACTATGCCGCGCAGTTCAACCGCATCTGGCCGGACCTGGCAAAGCAATATGACGCGACGCTCGATCCGTTCATCCTGGCCGGGGTCATCGGCAACCGGGCGCTGATGCTGCCCGACGGCATCCACCCGAATGCGCAAGGGGTCGACCGGATCGTGGCGCGGCTGGGCCCGGTGGTGGCGGGGCGGTTGCGGGGGTAGGGCTTCCCGTTTTGCCGTGCGGACCGGCGGTTGCGGGAATTTGGAAGCGAGAACAGGTTTTGGGAAATAACAACCCGCAGGCGGCCGTGAGCGCGACCGGCGCGGCCGGATTCTCGTTGTTGGTTCCCAATCGGGAATGAAGGGTGGGGCTTCAATGCTTGCCGAGGCGGGGGTATCTCCGGACTATGACAGATGTTGCGAGGGTCGATCTTGAGTTGAATGATTGCCGGGCGGTCGCGGGGTATGCGGCGCTGTGCGCTCATTCTGTCCTTTCGGTTTTCGAGCAACTGCACCCAAACGATCAGCGGCTGCACGATGCCATTGACGCCGCGCAACTGTTCGCGGGAGGCGCAAAACGAACCAAGGTCCTCCGGGACAGGGCTTGGTCTGCGTTACGGGCTGCGGGCGAAGCGGCCGAAAACGGCGAGATTGCTGCTAGCGAGGCAGCGCGGGCCGCCGTTGCGGCCGCCGGCGCTGCCTACCTGCATCCGCTGGCTAAGGCGACTCAGGTAAAGCACATTCTTGGATCGGCGGCTCATGCAGTGCGGGCAATCGAACTTATACGCCCGAGCAATGCGGAATTGCATTTAACGATGTTGGTTGGCCTCGCCACGTCGCAGGTGTCGGAGGTTCTCCGCCGCTATCCAGCCGCCCCTTCGAAAGGCGGTCGCATTGGCGAACTGGTTCGCGAGATCGACGCGGCGCTTCGTTGATCGGTATGTGACCAGCAGACGCAGATTTCCCGAAAATCGATCCTTTGCGGGAAACCCGCCCCTACCCGAACGGCCGGTCGATCGATGGCTGCGGCTGGGTGAACCACTGCGCGCCGGTGTCGGTGACGTGGAAATGATCCTCCAGCCGGATGCCGAATCGGTCGGGGACGACGATCATCGGTTCGTTGGAAAAGCACATGCCGGGCTGGAGCGGGGTCGTGTCGCCGCGCACCAGATAGGCGGGTTCGTGGATCGACAGGCCGATGCCATGGCCCGTGCGGTGCGGCAGGCCGGGCAGGCGGTAGTCGGGGCCGAGCCCTTCGCGTACCAGCACCGCGCGCGCGGCGGCGTCGACCGCTTGCGCCGGCACGCCGGGGGCGGCGGCGGCGAAGGCGGCGGCCTGTGCGGCATGTTCGATGTCCCAGATAGCGCGGATGTCGTCATCGACCGCACCGAAGGCATAGGTGCGGGTGATGTCGCTGTGATAGCCCTCCACCCGGCAACCGGTGTCGATCAGCACCAGTTCGCCTTCGTTCAGCGCGCGGTCGCCGGGCAGGCCGTGAGGAAAGGCGGTGGCGCGGCCGAACTGGACGATGCAGAAGGTGGAGCCCCCGCCGCCGATCGCGCGGTGCGCGTCGTCGATGAAGCGGACGACCTCGCTGGCGAGGATGCCGGGGCGCAGGATGCGGGCGGCGGCGGCGTGGACCGCCAGCGTCATGTCCTTGGCCTGTTGCAGCAGGGCGAGTTCGGCAGGCGACTTGATCCGGCGGCAGCCATCGATCGCGGGCGCGCCATCGGTCAGGGTCAGGCCATGGGCGGCCAGCTTCTGCCCCCAGGCGAAGGGCAGCAGCGGATCGACAGCCAGCGTCGCGCCGGCGGGAAGCGCATCGCGGACCAGCGCGGTCGGGTCCTCATCCTCCTCCCACAGCAGCAGGTCGGCGGCGATGGTCAGGTCCGCCTCCAGCGTGCCGCGCTCGAACGCCGGGCAGAGGATGCGCGGGCGACCGGTAACGGGCAGCAGCAGCGCGACCATCCGTTCGCTCGCCCCCCACGGAATCCCGGTGAAATAGCGCAGCGAATCGCCGGTATGGACCAGCAGCGCCTGCGCACTCGACGCTTCGGTCAGCGCGCGGGCACGCTCGATCCGGGCGAGGCGTTCGGCGGGGGTGATGGCGGGGGCGGGCGTGGCCCATGGGGCTATCGCCGCCAGTTGCTGCGCCGCGTTCGATCCGCCGATGGTCATGGTCCGCCCTTTCGATCCCGTTCCGCCTCGCTGTAGCGGCGCGCGCGCGGCATTGCCACGCCGGGTGCGCGTATCCTAGCTGGGCGCGACGCTATCGGAGACCGAATGCATGCTGACCGACCGCCGTACGATGATGATGCAGGGCGCGCTGCTGGGGGTCGGGCTGGCGAGCGGAGGGCTGGCCGGGGCGCAGAGCAAGGCCGCGTTTCCGAGCAGGCGCCCGGCGTCCGCCGACCGCCGCTTCGTCAGCAAGGCGGTCGAGCAGGAGATTGCGCGCGTCAGCCGTATGATCGCCGATCCGGAACTGGCGTGGCTGTTCGCCAACGCCTATCCCAACACGCTCGACACCACGGTGCGGATGGGGACGGTCGGCGGCAAGCCCGACAGCTTCGTCATCACCGGCGACATTCCCTGCCTGTGGCTGCGCGATTCGGCGGCGCAGGTGAAGTCGTACCTGCATCTGGCACCGCGCGACGCGAAGCTGCGCGAGCTGTTCCGCGGGCTGATCGCGCGGCATGCGCACAGCGTGCTGATCGACCCCTATGCCAACGCCTTCATGGAGGACCCGACCGCGCGGACGTCGCTGTCGTGGGCGAAGGAGGATGTGACCGAGATGAAGCCCGGCGTGGCCGAGCGGAAATGGGAGATCGATTCGCTGTGCTATTCGATGCGGCTGAGCCACGGATATTGGACGACGACGCGCGATGCGACGCCGTTCGATGCCGAGTGGTCGCAGGCGATGCGCGCGATCGTCCGCACCTTCCGCGAACAGCAGCGCAAGGACGGACCGGGCCCCTACAAGTTCCAGCGCGCCAGCCGCCAGCCGACCGAGACGCTGCTGGCCGGTTATGGCGCGCCGACGCGCAAGAACGGGATGATCCATTCGGGTTTCCGCCCGTCGGACGATGCCTGCCAGTATCTGCTGTTCGTGCCGGCCAATCTGTTCGCGGTGACGACGCTGCGCGAGATGGCACAGGTCGCGAACGAAGCGCGCAACGATGCGGCGCTGGCCAACGATGCGACCGCGCTGGCGAACGAGGTCGCGGCCGCCGTGGCGCAGCACGGGACGATGCGGCTGGCCGATGGCAGCGACGTATGGGCCTATGAAGTCGACGGCTATGGCAATGCGATCTTCATGGACGACGCCAATGTTCCGTCGCTGTCCAGCCTGGCATGGCTCGGCTGCGTGCCCGCGAGCGATGCGCGGTGGCAGCGGACCGCGAAGGCGGCGTGGAGCGAGGCGAACCCGTGGTTCTTCAAGGGGCGCGCGGGCGAGGGGATCGGCGGGCCGCATCAGGGGATGGACTATATCTGGCCGATGTCGCTGATCGTGCGGGGATTGAGCGCGACCGACGATGCGACGATCCTGCAATGCCTCGCCACGTTGAAGCGCACCCATGCGGGTACGGGCTTCATCCACGAGGCGTTCGAGAAGGACGATCCGGCGAAGTTCAGCCGCGACTGGTTCGCCTGGGCCAATGGCCTGTTCGGCGAGTTCATCCTGCATCTGGCGGCGACGAGGCCGAAGCTGTTGCAGGCGCCGCTGGAGAATGTCCGGGTCTGAGGGGGCACCATCATCGACTGCCGATCGGCATGCATGAAACCGTCGCCCCAGCGAAGGCTGGGGCCTCTTGCGGTTCCTGCTGCGCGCTACAACCGAGAGATCCCAGCCTTCGCTGGGATGACGCTCGGGTGAGGTCGATCAGGCTCCAAGAAGCGCGCACCCCCCCCCGATCACGGCCGTAGGCCCACACCCTGCGCGTTGTAGGCGTCGCGAAATTCCTTGGCGAACATGTCGAGGAACGCTTCGTCCGAGCCCTGCGCCACGCCGCCGAACTCGCGTTCATAGGCCTGCCACAGCGCGGCGTCGCGCGCCGAGGGGAGGACGCGTTCGAGCACGCCGCCGTCCTTGGCCCGCGCGCGGATCGCCGACGGCGCGAAGCGTTCGAGCGTGGTGCGCAGCGCCCCCTGCATCGCGCGCAGCGTCGCGACCTGATGCGATTGCAGGTCGCGAAACGCATCCTCGACCGCGCGGTCGGGGGGCATGAAACCGGGCTGTTCGGTGCCCAGCAGCATCGCCAGCGCATCGTCGGGGCTGCGCGCGAATTTCAGCGGGTTGTGGCCTTCGGGACTATAGGCGGTGGCCTCGGCCCCCAGTTGCGCCTTCGCCCGTGCGCGGGCCTCCAGCATCACCACCAGCCCTGCCACCAGCTTGCGGAACAGCAATGCGCCGCGTTCGGCGGCGTCGGGCGACAGCTTCGCCGGATCAAGCCCGAGCGCGGCGAGGAAGGCATCGCCGGCGCCGGTCGCAGGCGGCGGCGGGGGCGCGGCCGGCGTTGGAGTAGCCTGCGGGGCCGGTGGCGGCGGGTTGAGGCCCAACGGATCGCGTGGCGGTTCGACCGGCTGGCCGAAGCCCCCACGCGCCCAATCGACGACATTGCCCTCCGCGATGCGGCCCCACAGATCGTCGGGGGAGGGCGCGGGCGGGCGGTCGGGTGCGGCGCTGGACCAGGCGGAGGCCGGATCGGGCGCGGGCATCGCGCTGTCCCAGGTCGATACCACCGGCGCGGCGGGGGTGGCAGGGGCGGGCGCCGGCCAGCCCGATGCGCGCTCGGGCGGCGGACCCCAGCCGGTCGCCGGGGCGCGATGTGCTTCGGGGCGGGCGAGCGACGGGCCGGTCTGCGGTTGCCAGCCGGCATTGCCGCCGCTGCGGGTCGCGGCGGGGAGCGGGCCCCAGCCGGCGCTGGCCCCGCCGCCGGTGTCGGCGGGTGCCCAGCCGTCATGGGGCGAGGATGGAGCGGGCGGCGCGGTGTCGTTCCACCCGCTCCACCCGGTCGCCGCGCCGCCGGAATCGATCCGGGCGAGGATGGTGAACGGGCCGGCGGTGAAGCGGTCGCCGTCGCGGATCAGATGGTCGGGCGACACGCGCTGGCCGCTATCGGCCAGGAAGGTGCCGTTGGTACTGCGATCGGTCAGGCGATAGTCGCTGCCGTCGAAGCGGATGTCGAAATGGCGCGACGACAGATGCCGGGTCGGATCGGCCAGCATCCAGTCGCATCCCTCCGCCCGGCCGATCGTGGCGGAGCGACGGTCGATGGCGAGCGGCGCGGCGGTGGCGGGGCCGGCGACGACCGACAGGGTCAGCGTCATCGGCTGCCATCACCCGCCGCCGGGCCGAGCGCTTCGGGCGCGCCGAACGAACCGCCGCCATCGGGATTGATGTCGGTCCGCCCGCCATTCAGCAGCAGCGTGGCCGAACCATTGATCCGCGTGTCGGGCGCGTTGACGACCGCCTGATCGTTCGCCTGCACGTTGATCGTCGGCGACTGGATGGTGATGCTGTCGGGACCGATGGTGATCTTCGAATTCTTCACGCGGATGGTGATCGCCGTCTTGGATTCGATCGACAGCGCGCCATCGACCAGCAGGCCGTCGGTGCCGATGACATGCGTCTCGCGCTTGCCCTGCACCTCGGTCTTGCTGTCGCCGACGACGGTGCGGGTTTCGTTGCGACCGATGGTGCTGGTATCGTCGCGACCGATATTGGTGGTGCGGTCCAGCCCGACGCGACGGTCCTGGTTGTGGCCGACATGGCGCGATTCATCGAAGCGGACGCGGCTGTTCATGTCGCGCTCTGCATGGATGAACAGTTCCTCCTGCCCACCCTTGTCCTCGAACCGGATTTCGTTCGACGTGCGCGTCTGCCCGCTGTCGAGCGCCTCGGTCTCCGGATAGTCGCCCGATGCGCCATAGGTCAGCGTGCGCCACACCGCGCGCGTCTTGTTGGCGGGCAGGTCGTAGACCGGCATGTGCGACCGGTTGAACACGCGGCCCATCACGATCGGCCGGTCGGGATCGCCGTCGAGGAAATCTACCAGCACCTCGTGCCCGACGCGCGGCAGGATGACGTTGCCCAGCCCCCCGGTCTGCGACACGCGGATCCAGCAGGTCGATCGTTCGCCCGGCGTGTCGGCACGGTCCCAGGGGAAGCGGACCTTCACCCGGCCATATTCGTCGGTGTAGATCGTCTCGCCGGTCGGCCCGGTAACCATCGCGGTTTCGAGACCGGTGGTGCGGGGGCGCGGCGTCTGCGGCGGCGACTGGTACACGGTGTCGGCCGGGATCGCCTCGAACCGGACGTTGTACGGCTCCTCATCCTCCTGCTCGCCCGAGCGATAGGCTTCCGCGGCGATCGAATGGGTCGCGGCGATCACCATGTACGATCCGTTCAGCCGGTCGGCGGGATGATCGGCCACGTCGAGCCGCTGTCCGGTGGTGATGCCCGATGCCTGGCTGGTGCCGGTGAACACGCGACGGTTGGCGCGCTGTGCATCGAGCAGCGTCTGCCCACGCTCGCGCCCGACCTGTTCCTGGTCGCCGCGCCCGGTCTTTTCGCGGACATGGCGGCCGGGATAGACGAAGATTTCGCGGTCGTCGCGCGGGTGGCCGCCCTGTCCGGCGGACTCGCTGGCGAGCGGCTGGTCGGGCGATTCGAAGTCGTAGTCGCGCACCGTCACCCGTGCCTGCCCACTCGATGCGACGCGTTCGACCCAGCTCTGCAATATGTCGCGCGGGGCGTCGAAGCGGCTCTTCGAATTGGCGGTGAACACCGACATCGCGTTGGCATTGAAGCGCAGCTGCGGCGGGTTGCCCGGCTGGTGCGACGCCGGCCCCTCGCACAGCACCATCACGTGCCGGTCGGCATCGTGGCGGAAGAAATAGTAGATGCCTTCCTCTTCCATCAGCCGCGACACGAAGTCGAAATCGCTCTCGCGATACTGGACGGTATAGCCCCGCGTGATGCGCGGCTTGGCGAGGCGGGTATAGTCGACGTCCTGGATGCCGGCGCCCTCGATCACCTCCTGGATGATCTCGACCGCGGTCTTGTCCTGAAAGATCGCCATCTGGCGGTTCTGCGCCAGATAGTAGGTCCAGGGTTCGATGCGGAGCCGGTAATGATGGCCGTCGGGCTTTTCCTCGACATATTCGCCCGCCGTCACCAGGCCGTGGAAGCGGCGGAGCAGTTCGCCATCCTCCAGCACGGCGAGGCCGGCGGGCTTGCCGAGATGGGGATAGAGGTCGAGTTCGAGCGGCGAAATGATCGTCGCCTGTACCAGAAAGGGACGGCCGAGCCGTTCCTCGCTTTCGATCCGTTGCAGCACGACCTGTTCGTCGCCCACGTCGATCGACATCTGGGTAAGCCGTTGCCCTGCGTCCGCCACCGGTTACTCCTGTGTGCGACAGCCTGCGATCCGCGGCTGTGAACTGCTTGGTTCTCCACCGCAAACCTATCGGTCTGGCCGTCGCCGTACAATGCCTTGCCAAATCAAACGGTCGTTTCGGGATTGTGATCCATCGCGAATCGCGGCTAGAATATGGCAACAGGGCGGGGGCCTAATCGTATCGGAACCGATAAGGGGACGAGACTATGACGCTACGTATCGCACTGGTTTCCATGGCAGCGCTGATCGCGACTCCGGCACTGGCCGGACAGGCGCCGGCCGCGCGGACACCGACGGTAGAGGGCTATTTGTGCACCTTTGCCGGCAAATGCGACGGGGCGACGCCCGACCGGGTCACCCGCGACGCACCGGACACGCGCGGCTTCCGCCTCGCCCGGCCAGGCGAGGGGTCGGAGGCGTCGTCGGCGACCCCCGCACCGGTCGCGCGGACCCAGCGCCGGCCGGCGCGCGGCGCGGTCGCCGAACGCTCGGGGCGTAGTGGCCGCAGCGTCGGCACGCGCGCCTATGCCGCCGCCGCCGCGCCGACCGCCAACCCCGGTTCGGGCCGCCGGGCCGACCTGATGATCGGGTTCGAACTCAATTCCGACCGGCTGACCCCGCAGGGCGAGGCGGCGGCGCAGGTCTTCGCCCGGTCGCTGCTGATGCCCGAACTGCAGGGCCGCCGCTTCCGGATCGAGGGGCATACCGACGAGCGCGGCGGGCGCGGCATCAACGTGCCGCTGTCGGTCCGCCGGGCGCAGCGGGTCGCCGACTATCTGATCGCGCGCGGCGTCGCACCGTCGCGGCTGGAGACGCGCGGATTCGGATCGTCGCAGCCGCTGCCCGGACGCAGCGCCACCAGTCCCGCCAACCGCCGGGTCGAAGCCGAGCTGATCTCCTGATCGCGCCGGCGGCGGCCGTGACCATGATCGACCGGGAAACCCTGTTGCAGCCGGTGTCGGACGACGCGCCGGCCGGCCCCGACCTGTCCTACGACCCCGCGCGGGAAGTGATCGAACAGGCGTTCGCATCGCCACCGGACGAGGTCGACTGGGACGCGACGATCCGCGCGATCGTCGCGCAGATGGGCGAGACCCGCGACCTGTGGCTGGCGGTGTATCTGGCGCGGGCCGGCGCGCGCGCCGGGCGGCTGGCGGTGGTCGGCGACGCGCTCGACCTGCTGGCGGGCTATGTCGAGCGCTTCTGGGACAGCGTGCATCCGAGCGTCGAGGAATATGGCGTCGAGGGGCGGCGCGGGGCATGCGAATCGCTGGTGCGGATCGGCGAGTTTCTCGCCCCGCTGCGCCGGGTGCCGCTGATCGACCATCCGCGGCTCGGCAGCTTTTCCGGCGGCGATTTCGAACGCTTTGCCGCGGAGGGCGCGGCGGCCGACGGCTATGGCCCGTTCCGCGCGGCGCTGGCCGATACGCCGGTCGACCGCATCGTCGAGGAACGCGAACAACTGGAAGCGCTCCGTGCCGCGATCCTGCGCACCGACCGGGTGTTGTCCGAACGGTCGGAAGCGGTCGGGCAGACCGGCACCAACTTCGCCGCGACCTATGACACGATCGATTCGATCCTCGACGCGATGCGCAGCTTCGGCGCCGCCGAACCGGCCGAACCCGCGGCAGGGGACGCGGGCGATTCGCCCGCAATTGCAATCACATCACCTGCATCGGCGCCAGGGCGGATCGCGTCGCGCGACGATGTGGCAAGGGCAATCGATTCCATCATCGACTATTACGGACGTGCCGAACCATCCAGCCCGATTCCGATAGCACTCGTCCGAATCAAGGGGTGGATCACAATGGACTTCGTTTCGATCCTAGATGACATTGCACCAGGGAGCCGAAACGAGGCCTTGAGCGTATTACGTTCCAGAAACGAAACGGACGGGGGATCCGACCTCATGTGATTCCGGTGCGACAGCAGGGCGCCGGGTCAGAGTTCTGGTCCGGCCGAAACGTCAGAAGGGATGCGGATACATGGCGATCAAGAGCGGGCAGCGTTTCATCAGGGAAAATCGCAAGCCCCGGGTGCATATCGAATACGAAGTGGAAACTTACGGCGCGCGCCAGAAAGTCGAACTTCCTTTCGTCATGGGCGTGATGTCCGACCTGTCGGGCAAGAGCCTGAAGGACAAGAAGGCCGCCGAATCCCGCGAATTCGTCGATTTCGACATGGACAATTTCGACCAGCGGATGGAGGCGATCGCTCCGCGCGTCGCCTTTGCCGTCGACAACACGCTGACCGGCGAGGGCAAGCTGGCGGTCGACCTGACGCTCAATTCGATGAATGACTTTTCGCCCGGACAGATCGCCAAACGTATCGAACCGCTCGCCAAGCTGCTGGAGGCCCGCACCCAGCTGGAGGACCTGCTGTCGTACATGGACGGCAAGCACGGGGCGCAGGACCTGCTCGACAAGGTGCTGAACGACCCGGCGCTGCTGAAGGCGCTGCTCGCCGAACGCGCGGCGGCCCGGAGCGAGGCTGACGGCGCCCCGTCGGCACCCCAGGCCTGAACCCCGGTAGCGAACAGGAGCGGACCATGGCCCAGGAAGCCTTCAGCCAGAGCAACGACACCGCGCCCGCCACTTCGGAAGAAGTGAGCGATTTCCAGGCGCTGCTGCAAAAGGAATTCAAGCCCGCGACCGAGGAACGCCGGTCGCGCATCGAACAGGCGGTGCAGACGCTGGCCGAACAGGCGCTGTCGAACGCGCAGATCGTCGGCGGCGACGTGTTCGCGACGGTCGACGCGATGCGCGCGGCGATCGACCGCAAGCTGACCGAACAGATCAACCAGATCATCCACCATCCCGAATTCCAGGCGATGGAATCGGCATGGCGCGGCCTCAACTACCTCGTCATGAACACCTCGACCGGCAAAGACATGAAAATCCGCGTGATGAACATGTCGAAGGAAGAGGCGCGGCGGATGTTCCGCCAGTATCGCGACGCGGCGTGGGATCAGAGCCCGCTGTTCAAGAAGATCTACGAGAACGAGTTCGGCCAGCTGGGCGGACAGCCCTATGGCGCGTTCGTCTGCGACTACAGCTTCGACCATAGCGCCCCCGATCTGGAGGTCATGCGCGGGCTGTCGCGGATCGGGGCCGCGGCCCATGCGCCGTTCATCGCCGCCGCCGCGCCGTCGCTGCTGGGCATGGACAGCTGGACCGAGCTGTCGAACCCGCGTGATCTGGGCAAGCTGTTCGACGCGACCGATTACGGCGCATGGCGTTCGTTCCGCGCGTCGGAGGACAGCCGCTATCTGGCGCTGACCCTGCCGCGCTTCCTCGGGCGTCCGCTATACGGTGCCAAGACCGAACCGGTCGAGGAATTCGATTTCGAGGAGGATGCCGGCGGCGCGCACGACCATCATCTGTGGTTGAACGCCGCCTATGCGATGGGCACGCGCATTACCGAAGCGTTCAACACCTATGGCTGGACCACCCGCATCCGCGGCGTGGAATCGGGCGGCACCGTGGAGGAGCTGCCGACGGCGGCCTTCCCGACCGACGAGGGCGGCATCGATTACAAATGCCCGACCGAAATCGCCATTTCCGACCGGCGCGAGGCGGAGCTGTCCGCCGCCGGGCTGATGGCGCTGGTCCATCGCAAGAATACCGACCAGGCGACGTTCATCGGCGCGCAGACCGTCCACCGGCCCGCCGCCTATGACAAGAAGGAAGCGACCGCCAACGCCAATCTGTCGGCGCGCCTGCCCTATATCTTCGCCAGCTGCCGCTTTGCACATTATCTGAAGTGCATGGTGCGCGACTGGGTCGGCGGATCGCGGGAAGCCGAACAGCTTCAGCGCGATCTCAACAATTGGGTCCTCCAATATGTCGACGGTTCGCCGACGACGTCGAACGAGGAGACCAAGGCCCGCCTGCCATTGAAGCAGGCCAAGATCGAGGTGATCCCAGACGAGGAGAACCCGGGATATTACAAGGGGAAGTTCATGTTCGTGCCGCACTACCAGCTCGAAGGGATGGATGTGGCGCTAAGCATGGTTTCACGCTTGCCCAAGTCCTGACGTAACCTTTTTCCGTCCGGGCTTTCACGGTTTGTAACGGGAGTAAGTCAATGGCAGTCGATCTGTTTCTCAAAATTGACGGTGTCCAGGGTGAATCGTCCAAGAAGAACCACCAGGGCGAAATCGATATCATCTCGTTCGATTTCGGCGCGGTGCAGCATGGTTCGTTCCACAGCGGCGGCGCCGGCGGTGGTTCGGGCAAGGCCGAAATCTCCGACATCCGCATCCAGAAGGAAGTCGACAAGTCGTCGCCGCTGCTGTTCAAGCATTGCGCTTCGGGCAAGCACATCAAGGAAGCGATCATCTATTCGCAGAAGGCGGGCGACGGCAACAACCCGCTGACCTATTACAAGATCAAGCTCGAAGACATCATCGTGTCCGACATCCATAACAACGGGGCGTCGGGCGGCGATGCGATCATGGAATCGGTCACGTTCAACTGTGCGAAGGTGACGTTCGACTATCAGGCGCAGAACGCGCAGGGTGGCAAGGACGGCGGCGTCGTCACCGCCTATTACGACATCCGCCAGAACGAGGCGGGCTGACGCGATGGCGGCGGTCGTCGATACTGGTTCGCAGGCCGACGACCTGCTGCGTGCCGGCGACTTCGACGGGGCGCGCCGCGTCCTGGTCGAAGTCGTCAAGGCCGATCCGGGCCATGTCCCGACCCGGCTGTTCCTGTGGCAGTTGCTGGCGGTGCAGGGCGACTGGGCCAAGGCCAAGACCCATCTCGCCGCGCTGGCGCAATTGTCGCCCGAGGCGCAGATGCTGTCGGTCGTTTATGGACAGGCGATCGATGCGGAGGCGACGCGCGCGGCGGTGATGGCCGGTCGCGAACGCGCAATCATTCATGGCGGATCGGACTGGGCCGATGGGGTGGCAGAGGCGCTGCAATTGGCGGCGACCGGTGCCGCCGAACAGGCCGACGACGTCCGCGCGGCGGCGTTCGACGACGCGCCGAACACGCCGGGCACGCTGGACGGCGTGGCGGTCGACTGGATCGCCGATGCCGACCCGCGCTTCGGCCCGGTGATCGAGGCGATCATCGGCGGGCGGTATGGATTGCTGCCGTTCGATGCGGTGGCGAAGATCACGTCGGAAGGGCCGAAGGACCTGCGCGACATCGTGTGGTATCCGGTCGAGCTGACGCTGAAGGCCGGACCGCGCATCGCCGCGCTGCTGCCCGCGCGCTATCCCGACCTGTCCGCCGATCCGGCTGAGCTGGCGGCCAGGGCGACCGGATGGCGCGATGACGGGCATGGCGTGGGTCAGCGGCTGTGGACCGCGTCGGATGGCGAGGATCGCGGGCTGTTGTCGGTCCGCTCGGTCGAGCTCGGCTGACCCCGTGGCGGTGCAGCAACGGCTGACGCCGACGCTTTACGACAAGCTGGTCGCCGATCTCGATATCTCGGGAATGCGCGACGATGACGAGGCGGTGCCGGCGGTCGCGCGCGAGAAATTCCGCTATTATTCGGTGCCCAAGCTGGAACGGTTCAACGAAACCGCGCTACGCGCCACGATTCGGCGCGATCTGGCGTGGCTGTTCAACACCACCAGTCTCGAATCGCTGGTCGACCTCGAACCCTATCCGCACGTTCGGGAATCCGTGCTCAACTATGGGCTGAGCGACCTTGCCGGCCGCACGCTCGACCGGCGCGCGGTGCTGGCGCGCGCGCGGGAGATCCGGCGCGCGATCCGGCTGTTCGAACCGCGCCTGTCGCGCGAGGGGCTGACGGTCGATCCGGTCGAGGACCCGAGCGATCCGCACGCGCTGACCTATTTGATCCAGGGCGATATCACCGCGGCGGCGCAGACGATGCCGGTCAAGTTCCGTACCGAGGTCGAGGCGGAAACCGCGTCGGTCAATGTCCGCGAATGAGCGCATGACCACCGGCATCGATCCGCGCCTGCTGCGCTATTACAACGACGAACTCGCCTATCTGCGCGAAGAGGCGCGGGCGTTCGGGATCGAACATGAGGCGGTGGCCGGGCGGCTGGGGCTGAAGACGCCGACCGATCCCGACCCCTATGTCGAACGTCTGCTGGAGGGGGTCGCCTATCTGGGTGCCCGCGTACAGCTGAAGATCGCGGACCAGTATCCCGAATTCACCCATCACCTGCTGCATGCGGTCCAGCCGCATTATCTGGCGCCGACGCCGTCGATGTGCATCGCCGGGTTCGAGCCGAAGGACGGCGATCCCATCCTGACCAAGGGCTATGTCGTCCCGCGCGGCACGCCGCTGACCGCGACCGCGACCGAACAGAATGGTGTGGCGGTCGAATTCCGCACCGCGCATGACGTGACGCTGTGGCCGCTGAAGATCACCCAGGCCGAATATCTCCCCAGCCGTGCGGCGGTCGCGCCCTTTGCCACCGCCGCCGATGTGCGGGCGGAGGCGGGGCTGCGGCTGCGGTTCGAGGCGACCGGCGGCGCGGCATTGCCGCAGGTTCTGCCCGATACGCTGCCGCTCTATCTGGCGGGGTCGGAGGCGGTGCCGGCCGAACTCTATCGCCAGATCGTCGGCGAAACGGTGGCGACCATCGCCCGGTCGGCCGATGCGGCGGCGGGGCCGGACGGGTGGATGCGGTTGCCCGAACCGGGCCAGGTCGGGTTCGACGACGATCAGGCGCTGTTGCCACCCGAATTGCGCTCGTTCCGCGGCTATCGGTTGCTGACCGAATATTTCGCCTGTCCCGAACGTTTCCTGTTCGTCGACCTGAAGGGGCTGGGCCGGGCGTTCCGGGTCAGCCCGACCGCGTGCGACGTGGTGCTGCTGTTCTCGCGATCGGCGCAGATCCTGTACAATGCGCTCGACCCGTCGAACTTCCGCCTGTTCGCGACGCCGGCGATCAACCTGTTCGAAAAACAGCTGGGCCGGGTGCGGGTGTCGCGTTTCGAACATGAACATCATGTCGTGCCCGACCGCGCCCGCCCGCTGGATTACGAGGTGTTCCGCATCCTCGATGTGCAGGCCTATGCCGCGAACAATGTCGATGCACGCACCGTCGCTCCGCTCTATGCGCCGGGCGCGTTGCTGTACGACTGGAACGAGGCGCTGTTCTACACCACGCAGTTGCGGCCGCGCCGGCTGTCGACCCGCGAACGGCGGCTGCGGCGGCGCGGGGAATATACCGGGACGGAGACATGGATCGCGCTGACCTCGCCGGGCGATGCCGCGCGGCTGGACGGGGTGGACGAACTGGCGGTGCGGGCGCTGGTGACGAACCGCGAGCTGCCCGAACTGCTGACCTTTCGCGGCGACCATCATTTCACCGTGTCGGGCGTGCCGGCGCGCACCGTCAGCGTGCTGCGCGCGCCGACCCGGCCGCAGCCGCCGATGGGGCTGGGCGATGCGGCGTGGCGGCTGATCGGCCATCTGACGCCCAACTACACGACCCTGGCGCCGCAGGACGGCAGCGATCCGGGCGTGCTGCGCGATCATTTGGCGCTTTATGGGCGGCAGGACGATGCCGCGTCGCGGCGGCAGGTCGACGGGGTGACCGCGATCCGATCCGAACGGGTCGCGCGGCGGGTCCCGGGGATGGACCGCATGTCGATCGCGCGCGGGCATCGCATCCATGTGACGCTGGACGACGCGGCGTTCGACAAGGGGCGGATGTTCCTGTTCTCCGCCGTCCTCGAACGCTTCCTGGCGGAATTCAGCAGCATCAACAGCTTCACCGAAACCTGGGTCACGAGCGCCAATGAAGGGGAGTTTCAGCGATGGCCGCTGAGGATCGGTCGCCGACCGACCATCTGACCTTCCTGGGCGAGGCGGCGGCCGAAACCAAGCGGTTCGGCCTGTTCCCGATCGTCCGGGGGGCCGAGGCGCGGGCGCGGCACCTGCCGCGGGTCGGGCGGGCGCGGCGGCCGGCGCAGAGCGTTGCCGACCTGACGCAGGTGCCTTCGCTCGCCTTCCCCGATTCGACGCTGGCCGAGGTCGAAATCCGCGACGGGCGGGCGCGGGTCGGTGGATATTGGCTGGGACTGACCGGGCCGATGGGGCCGTTGCCGCAGCATATCACCGAGTTCGCGACGTTCGAGCGGCGCTACGCCCGGTCGCGGCCGTTCGGTCGCTGGCTCGACCTGCTGGCCGGGCGCATGCTGCAATTCTTCTTTCGCGCGTGGAGCGATTCACAGCCCGCCGCGCAGGCCGACCGGCCGGAGGATGACCGCTTCGCCCAAGGGCTGGCGCGGCTGACCGGGGCCGGCGACGGCGTGCGGCCGGATGCTGCGTTCCCGGCGGCGGGGCGGGTGCATTATGCCGCGTTGTTCGCCGGACGGCGCAGCGCCGGGGCGATCGAGGACGCGCTGACGCATCTGCTGGGGCAGGCGGTGCGGATCGAGGAATATCAGCCGCGCTGGCGCGACATCGATGCCGACGACCGCACCCGGCTGGGTCGGCAGTTCGCGCGGCTGGGTGACGAGGTGATGCTGGGCGGGCGGGCCAAGGTGGTGAGCGATGCGTTCCGTGTCGTCATCCGGGCAAGGTCGCCGGCCGATTATGCCGCGCTGCTCCCCTCGGGCAGCCGCTTCGCGATCCTGTCGGAGGCGCTCGACGCCTTCGCGCCCAGCCATCTGGAGAAGGACGTCGCGCTGGAGATCGACGCGGCACATGCGACGCCGGCACGGCTGGACGGCGCGACGCGGCTCGGGTGGAGCGGCTGGCTGGGCGGCGGTGGTGCAGGGGTGCGCCGTGACGCGCATCTCAGGCGGGGTGGGGGCGTGGCAACGGGGGCGACACGAAAGGAAGCGGAACGATGATGATCGCAACGCCGGTTGGTCCACGGCGACCCAATCGCACGGCCGATGTCCGCACGATCCAGAGCCTGTTGAACCGCGCGCGCGGGCGTGTTGCCGGACAGGAAGTCCTGCGCGAGGATGGCATTTTCGGCCCGCGCACCGCCGCCGCGATCGCGCGGTACCAGGCGCAGGTGCTGCGCTTCGGCAAGCCCGATGGCGTGGTCGATCCCGGCGGCCCGACCTTGACCGCGCTCAGCCGCGCGCCGGCGGGGCCACGTCCGGCCGCCCCGCCACCCGCACCACGACCGGCAGGTGGCGCGCCCGCGACCCCCGCACCGCGGCCGGCCGCTGGCGGAAAGGCAGGGCCGGGCGGGATCAGCGAGGCGACCTATGTCGACATCGCCGCGCGGCTGGGATGCGAAACGGCAGCGGTGAAGGCGGTGGTGGAGACCGAGGTCGCCATTCGCGGTCCGTATGACTCGCAGGGCCGCCCGACGATCCTGTTCGAACGCCACAAATTCCACAAACACACCAATGGCCGCTTTGCCGCCGCCCATCCCGATATCTGCAACGCAACGCCGGGTGGCTATGGCCGCGATTCCGAACAATATCCCAAGCTCGAGCGGGCGATGGCGCTCGACCGTGCCGCCGCGCTGAAATCGGCGAGCTGGGGCGCGTTCCAGATACTGGGCGAAAACCATGTCCAGGCGGGCCATTCGTCGGTCGAAGCGTTCGTCGCCGCGATGAAGAAGTCGCTGCTGCTGCAGGTCGAGGCGTTCATCGCCTTCGTTCGCGCCGACCGGCGGCTGTTGTCGGCGATCCGCAACCGCAGCTGGTCGGAGTTCGCGCGCATCTACAACGGGCCGAGCTACCGGAAATACAAATACGACGAAAAGATGCGGACCAATTACCAGAAATATGCCGCGCAGTGAGGAGGCCGATCATGCCCAAATTCATGCTGTATCTGGCCGGGCTGTCGCTGGCCGCCTGTGGCGCCGCGCCGGAGGGCCAGTCGGCCGAAGGGGTCGCCGACAATGCCGCGTCGCCTGCGGTCGTCGACGAAACGCCAGCGCCGGCACCCGCCCCGACACAGGCGGCGACGACGGTCAAGCTGTCCGGCGCGGCAAGCGCGGCCAGCCTCGCCGCGGCCGAAGCGGGCGCCAGGCGCAATGGATGGAGCGAGGTAGAGGTGAGCCGGTCCCAGTCGTTCCGGTTGGTAGCGGGTGAGCGCGAGGTCGCGACGCTGGTGACGGGCGAGGCGACGCTGGCGCCCGATGTGCCGGGATGCTTTGCGGGCGTGATACAGGGCGACCGCGTCACGCTGGTCCCGACGATCGGGCAGGGCGATTATGAAGCCACCGCCTGCGGCGGGCCGGTCGCGGCGGGCATATTGTCGCCCGGCGAACCGACCAGCATCGGCGTGGTGTTCAAGGCCTATTCGCCGAATGCCGAGGTGCTCGAACCGATCGCCTTTACCTGGGACGCCGCGACCAACCGCTTCGCGATCGATGCCGCGCGGTCGGAACAGGCGTCGCTGGCCGGCGCACAGTCGATCGCCGACATGAAACGCACCGTGCGATAACCCGTCCGACCCGCGTCCCGCCCATCGACCGACAAGGATCCGCATGACCGATATCAGCCGTACCGCCCTGTTCGGCCGCCTCGACGCCAGCGCGCTGCAGGCGATCGAATCCGCCACCGGCTTCGCCCGGATGCGTGGCAACCCCTATGTCGAGCTGGTCCATTGGCTGCATCTGCTGGTCCAGGATTCGACCGGCGACATTGCCGCGATCCGGGCGGCGTTCGGCATCGACGATGCGGTGCTGGCGCGCGATATCGTCGGTGCGCTCGACATATTGCCGCGCGGGGCGTCGGCGATCTCGGACTTCGCGCCGCAGGTCGAGGAGGCGATCGAGAAGGGCTGGCTCTATGCCTCGCTGCAATTCGGTGCGGGCAAGGTGCGCACCGGGCATCTGCTCTACGGGATGCTGCGCACGCCGACGCTGCGCAACGCGCTGTTCGCGACGAGTGGCGAGTGGCGCAAGATCGCCGCCGACCGGCTGGGCGCGGAGTTCGATGCGATCGTGAAGCCATCGGCCGAGACGACGTCGGTCGCGTCGATCGAACCGGGCGCTCCGGCGGCGGCGAGCGGTCCGGCCCCGGCGGGCGAGGCGCTGGCGCGCTACTCCAGCGACCTGACCGCCAAGGCGCGTGCCGCCGAAATCGACGCGGTCGTCGGGCGCGACGGCGAAATCCGCCAGCTGATCGACGTGCTGCTGCGGCGGCGGCAGAACAACCCGATCCTGATCGGTGAGGCAGGCGTCGGCAAGACCGCGGTGGTAGAAGGGTTCGCGCGGCGCATCGCCGATGGCGACGTCCCGCCCGCGTTGAAAGGAGTGACGCTGCGCGCACTCGATGTGACACTTATGCAGGCCGGCGCGGGCGTGAAGGGCGAGTTCGAGAAGCGGCTGCGCCAGGTGATCGACGAGGTCGAGGGCGCGGCCAGCCCGGTGATCCTGTTCATCGACGAAGCGCATACGCTGGTCGGCGCGGGCGGGCAGGCGGGGACGGGCGACGCCGCCAATTTGCTGAAACCGGCGCTGGCGCGCGGGCGGCTGCGCACCATCGCCGCCACGACCTATGCCGAATATCGCCAGTATTTTGAAAAGGACCCGGCGCTCACCCGCCGGTTCCAGCCGGTCGACGTGGCCGAGCCGGAGACGGATGTCGCGGTCGACATGCTGCGGTCGGTGGTCGGGGCGATGGAGCAGCATCACGGCGTCGTCGTGCTCGACGAAGCGGTGAGCGCGGCGGTCACCCTGTCGCAGCGTTACGTGCCCGCGCGGCAACTGCCCGACAAGGCGGTCAGCCTGCTCGACACCGCCGCCGCGCGCGTCGCGGTGTCGCAGCACGCCACCCCGGCGGCGGTCGAGGACCGGCGGCGGCGGCTGGAACTGCTGGAGGCGGAACGCGGCGTCGTCGAGCGCGAGACGCAGCAACGTTATCGCCGCGACGACCGGCTGGCTGAACTGGACGAGGCGATCGAAGAGGCGCGGGCTGCGGTCGAGGCGGTCGAGACGAAATGGACCGCCGAGCGCGAGGCACTGGACGCGGTACGTGCCGCGCGGGAGGGCGATGACGGCGATGCGCTGGATGCTGCGCTGACAGCTGCGCGTGAGGCGGCGGGCGACGATCCGATGGTCTTCGGCGTGGTCGATGGCGATGCGATCGCGGCGGTCGTCGGCGACTGGACCGGCATCCCGGTCGGGCGGATGGTCAAGGACGAGATCGAAAGCGTGCTGACGATCGGCACCGCGCTGAAGGCACGGGTGATCGGCCAGGATCATGCGATGGACGCCATCGCCAAGCGCATCCAGACCAGCCGCGCGAAACTGGACAATCCGGCCAAGCCGGTCGGCGTGTTCATGCTGTGCGGCCCGTCGGGCGTCGGCAAGACCGAGACCGCGCACGCGTTGTCCGAGCTGCTGTTTTCCGGCGACGATTCAATGATCGTCATCAACATGAGCGAGTTTCAGGAGGCGCATACCGTCTCGACGCTGAAGGGCGCTCCTGCCGGCTATGTCGGGTATGGGCAGGGCGGGGTGCTGACCGAAGCGGTGCGGCGGCGGCCCTATTCGGTGGTGCTGCTCGATGAGGTCGAGAAGGCGCACCCCGACGTCCATGAGATGTTCTTCCAGGTGTTCGACAAGGGGTTCATGAACGATGCCGAGGGGCGGCATATCGATTTCCGCAACACGGTGATCCTGCTGACCTCCAATGTCGGGACCGACCTGATCGCGACACTGACCGAGGATGAGGAAACGGCGCCGACGCCCGATGCGCTGGCGACGGCGCTGCGCCCCGAATTGCTCAAGGTGTTTCCGCCGGCGTTGCTGGGGCGGCTGTCGGTGCTGCCCTATTATCCGCTGAGCAAGGACATGCTTGCGGGGATCGTCCGGCTGCATCTCGGCCGGATCGAGCGGCGCATCCGCGACAATCACGGCATCGCGCTCACCATCGATCCGGCGGTGGTCGACCATATCGTCGAACGCTGCACCGAAGCGGCGTCGGGCGGACGGATGATCGATGCGATCCTGACCAATTCGATGCTGCCCGACATGTCGGTCGCGCTGCTCGAACGGCGGATGCGCGGGGACGAGGTGCGCTCGATCGCGGTCGCGGTGGATGGCGACGCGCTGACCTATCGGTTCGATGGTGCTTCCGGCGCGGCGGATGGGGCGGTCGCGTGATTGCAGCGAGTTACGGTCGCGACCTATCCTCGGGGGGATCGAGAGGAGCGTTATATGCCTCAAGACCGATATGCGCATGAGCGCGGCGATCCGGCGGTGCCGCAATGCGGCCGGTCCCCGGTGCATATCCTGTTCGACGGGCGCACGCTGACCCTGCGTGGACCCAGGCTTCAATATTCATGGTCCGCGGTATCGGGAAGGCCCGATGCGCGCGGCAATTTCGACTACTCGGCCGAACGACAGCGTCTGGGCGGCGAGGGACCGATCCCCGCCGGTGAATATTGGATCAACCCGGCCGAACTGTGGGAACGGTCCTGGTATCGCTACGATCAGGCCGCGCCTTGGGGCGATTACCGCGTCACGTTGCACGTCATGCCGGCGACCGTGACGCACAGGCGCGGCGGCTTCTTCATCCATGGTGGTTCGACGCCGGGCAGCGCCGGCTGCATCGACCTGACCAACGACATGAGACGTTTCGTGGCGCGATTGCGGGAGATGGTCGGGCCGTCGCCCGATTGCTTCGTGACGGTCACGGTGCGTTACTGATGCGCGTGCTGCGCTGGATATTGGCGGCGCTCATGGTCGCCGGGGCGGTCTGGATCAGCGCAGACATGCTGAACGAGGCCTATGGCGCCGGGCCACCCTATTACGGGCGGACGGTCAACATGGACAAATGGACCAGCCCTTGGCTGGCGCTGGTCGCCATCGACTCGCTGGTGCTGCTGATCGCGCTGACTCTGTTGCGGGGGCGGACCGACAAAAGACGGTAAATGATGCATCCATTGCGAAGGCGGAACGTTCAACGTTGCGCCTATTGAAAGGCGGAGACGGAATCGTGCGATTTGGAGAGATCGATCGAGGCGCCCGGGGCCAGCAGGTCCAGATGTTGCAGCATCTGTTGAACACGACGGCACGTCCCCGCCCACCGTTGGACCTCGACGGCGTGTTCGGCACGGCGACCGAGCGTGCAGTTCGCAGTTTTCAGCAGAGCCGCGGGCTGGAGGTCGACGGCGTGGTCGGTGCGAAGACGTGGTCCAGCCTGGGCATTACCGGTGCCGCGCTGCCCCGCACGCCGTCCGCCGCGCGATCCTCTACCGGCACGCCGACCCGTGCGGTGACGGCGCCGTCGATCCGCAACCTGCCGATCGGCGATGCACCTTTGGGGCGCGGGATGGGCGGTACAGCGACCGCGACCCGGCGTGCACAGGCGCGTCCCGCAGCCGCTGCACGTCCGGCACCGCATCGCAGCGCGCAGCTGGAGCCGCCCGGATCGACCATCGGTGCACCGTGGATGCGGGTGGCGTTGGCCGAGAAGGGCGTGTCCGAAGTCGCCGGGCGCAGCCATAATCCGCGCATCGTCGAATATCACGCCACCACCACGCTGGCCGCCAAGACCGACGAGGTTGCGTGGTGCGCGTCGTTCGTGAACTGGTGCCTCGAACAGGCCGGCATTCGCGGCATCCGCAGCGCGCGGGCGGCGGATTGGGGCAAGTTCGGCACGGCGCTGCGCGAACCGCGCTATGGCTGCATCGTCCATATCTATCGCACGCCGCGCGGTGTCGACGGCGCGACCGGATCGTCGTCGGGAAATCACGTGGCGTTCTTCGTCGGGCAGACCGCGACGCATATCCAGTTGCTGGGCGGCAATCAGGGGAACCAGGTAAAGGTCTCCAGCTACCCGCTCAACAAATATACGGTGAAGGCCATGCGCTGGCCGGAGGGACGATGAAGGGACCGGGAACGATGACGATCGGGCTGGGCGCGCTGCTGTTGCTGTCAGCTTGTGGCGGCGCAGAAACGGCGGTCGAGGCGAACGCGACGGACGCCGCGGTGCCAGTGGAGGCGCCGGCCGAGGCCCCGGTCGCGCCGGTTACGCCGCCGGTGGAGGCGAGTGCGACCCCGTCCGCTGCGGCGACGGGCCAGTCGTTGGACGAGTTCTGGGCCAGGTTCCGCACGGCGGCGCTGGCGAACGATGCAGCGGGGATTGCTGCGCTCAGCGCACCGACGGTGATGCAGCATGGCGATCTGGACGACAGCCCCAAGCATCGCCTGACGCCTGCTCAGGTCGGGCCGGTGCTGAAGAAGCTGCTCGACAACCCGAACAACGTCGATGGTGAGGGCCAGACCCAGCGCCAGCTGCTTGAAGCCACGCGCACGGTAAAGGTGGATCCGACCTGGGCGAAGGACCGCATTCGCATCGGCGACATGGAGTTCGCGCTGGGCAGGAACGGGTGGCAGCTCGATCAGATATATTACGAAGACTACGATTAATCGGGCAAAGATCGTCGGCGACACGGGGTCAACCGGCGCCGGCAACAAGGGGGAAGATAGTGTTGCGGAAGCCGGGTTCGGGACGTTGGAAGCTGCTGGCGGGGGCGGTCGCGTTGGCCGTTCCCGCGACCGCATGGGCGCAGGTGGCACCACTGCCCAGCCGGCAGGAGGTGACCCCGCCCGTGCCGGAAACGGACCGGGCGCCGCGCGCCGATGTGGATTCGCGCGGTGCGTTCGCGATCGGCAACTGCCCGTTCGCGGACTCGCCGCTGCGCGTGTCGCTGAACCGGGTGGCATTCAGCCGGGCCGATGGCGCACCGTTGCAGCCGGAAATCGCCCAGGCGCTGACCAAGGTGCAGGCACCGACTGGTGACCAGTCGATCGCCACGGTGTGCGAGATCCGCGACCGCGCCAACGCCGCGCTGCGGTCCGAAGGCTGGATCGCGTCGGTCCAGATTCCGGCGCAGGAGATTACGGGCGGCGTGCTGCGGCTGGAGGTGGTGACCGCGCGCATCGTCGAACTGCGTGTGCGCGGCGATGCCGGACGTTATGAACCGTTGCTGCGGCGCAGGCTGGCGCAGATCCAGGCGATGGACCCGCTGAACGAGCGTGAGGCGGAGAGGCTGCTGCTGCTGGCCGGTGACGTGCCGGGGCTCGACGTGGCGCTGTCGCTGCGCGCGTCGGGCGGCAAACAGGGCGATGTGATCGGCGACCTGACGGTCAGCTCGCGCCGCTTTGCCCTGTTCGCCAATGTCCAGAATTACAATTCGGCGTTGCTCGGTCGCGAAACGGTCTATGCGCGCGGTGAGCTGTACGGGCTGACCGGGTTGGGCGACATCACCTATCTGGGCGCGTCGGCGGCGGTCGATTTCCCCGAACAGTTCATCGTGCAGGGCGGCCATATCTTCGAGGTCGACAGCGCCGGCACCAGCTTCGGCGCGCGGGCAACCTATGCATGGTCGCGGCCCGATCTGGGGGCGCTCGACCTGCGCACCAATACGCTGATCGCCGGGTTCGACGTCGCGCGGCCCTTGGCGCGGTCGATCCGGTCGAATGCGCGGGTGCGCGGCGGGCTGGACTATATCGACCAGATTTCGCGCGTCGGCGGTGGCAGCGATGCGGTGACGCTGACCCGCGACAAGCTGCGCGTGGTGTTTGTCGGGCTGGATGGCGACAAGCAGTTCGTCGATGCGAACGGCAATGTCTGGCTGTCGATCGCGGCGAGTGGCGAGCTGCGCAAGGGGCTGGGCATCCTCGACGCCAGCGAGCGTGGCTTCGCCGACGGTGTGCTGACGTCGCGGCTGAACGGCAACCCGCAGGCGCTGGTGTTCCGCAGCGCGGTCGACGCGACCGTCAGCGTGGGGCCGATTTTCAGCATCGCGGCGCAGGGGCAGTTCCAATGGTCGAACGACCCGCTGCTCAATTACGAGGAGTTTGCGCTGGGCAGCCTGACGATCGGGCGCGGTTATGATCCCGGTTCGAACAGCGGCGACCATGCGGTCGGCGGCCGGTTCGAGGCGCGGGCCGATGTGCCGCTCTGGTCGCCGGTCCAGGCACAGTTCTTCGGCTTTTACGACCATCTGTACCTGCGCAATCTCGACCGTACCGCGATCGAGGGGCCGCGCAATTTCAAGAGTGTCGGTGGCGGCGTCCGGCTGTCGCTGCCCGGCAGCGTCGTGCTCGACGTCGCCTATGCCAAGCCGCTCGACAAGGCGCTGCTGCTCGACGAACGTCGTCCGCCAGCGCGTGTGCACGTTTCGTTGACCGCGCAGCTGCGCGATCGCGCCCGATAGGAAATGCCGATGCCCGTCGTCGCCACCGCCCGCCGCCTTCGCGCCGCTCTCGTGCTCACCACCGCCTGCGGGGCGCTGTTCCCGGCATTGGCGGTGGCGCAGAGCGCGCAGGTGCGGTTGCCGACCGAAAGCGACGTGCGCGACGTACGGACCGACGGGCTGCGGCCGGATTTCAAGGACAGCAGCAACCGGTTGCGCGTCGACCTGCGCGGGCGGAACACCGTCATCGACTGGAACGGGTTCAACATCCCTGAAAGCAAGGAGGTCAACTTCACCGACGGCCGGCTGCTCGGCGGGCTGCGCGGGGATATTGCGGTGCTGAACCGTGACGTGTCGGGCAACCCATCGCAACTGCTCGGCAAGCTGACCAGCGATGCCAATGTCGCGGTGTGGGTGCACAATGCGAACGGCATCCTGGTCGGGTCGAAGGCGGCGTTCAACACCGGGTCGCTGGTGCTGACCACGCTGGACATATCGCCTGAGGATTTCGTGCGGGCAGGCGACAGCTATCGGTTGCAGGCCAGCGCAGGCAGCCAGTCGGCGATCACCGTCGAACAGGGCGCGAAGCTGCGCGTCGACGGCAGCACGCGCGGGCTGGTGATGCTGGCCCCCAAGATCGACGCGCATGGCGAGTTCGTGGCGGAGGGACAGGATGTCGCCTTCGTCACCGCCAGCGACGTGACGCTCGACTATCGTTCGGGCAGCCCGTTGTCGGTGACGATCAACCGGGGCAGCGCGGTCGCGGGCACCAGCCAATATGTGCGCGGCACGGTGGCGGGCAACAACGCCATCTTCGCGCTGGCATCGCAGGATACGCTGACCGATTCGCTGCTGCAGGTGTCGGCGGCGGTGACCACCGCCAGCGCCGGGTCGCGCGGGATCGTCCTGTCGGCGGGCAAGCCGGCGGCGGCGGTCAACGGCGTGACGGTCGCGGGCGATGCGGCGGCGACCGGCGGCGTCGCCCGGCTGCTGGTCGACGGCGCGCTGCGCGCCGACAATCGCGACGCGGACATCGTCGCCGGCGCCAGCGGTTCGGCGAGCTTTGGCGGCGCGGTGCAGACCCGCGACGACTTTTCGGTCGCATCGGGCGGGGCGCTGAGCATCGCCGGCAACGTCACCGCCGGTGGCGACGTGCTGCTGTCGGGACGCGGCGTGACGCTGGGCGCGACGGACCCGGTGACGCAGCGCGCGGGTGGCCAGTTCCGCGTCAGTTCGACCGATGGCGATATCGTCGGGATCGGTACGGTGACGCTGCGGTCGGGTGATACCGGTGATGACGGCCTGCTGCTCGAAACGCTGGGTAGCAGCGCGGGGAATATTCGGCTGGGAAGCCGCAGCCGGTTGATCGCGGGCGACGACCGGCGTGGCGGGCTGACGCTGGCGCGGCGGGACGGTGCCACTGCGATCGATATCGGATCGGTCGAGGCGCGGGCACTGCGCGGCGCGGTGGGCAGCGGTGCAATCGGCACCGGCGATGTGAACCTGCGCGAGGCACTGTCGATCGGCGGGTCGACCATCGTCACGGGCGATCTGGCATCCGACCGCGCGATCGACGTTCGCGGCAGCGGCGCGGTGACGACCGGCGGGATCGATAGCGGTGCGGGTGCGACCGTGGTCGCGGGCACTGCGCTGACTGTCGGCGGCGATGTTGCGGCATCCGACGGCGTCAGCCTGCGCGGCGGTTCGGTCACGCTGGGTGGCAGCGCGTTGCGCAGCGGCGGCGGGATCGACGTCACCGCGTTGACCGGGGGTATTACTGGCTCGCGCGCGCTGGCGATCGCGTCGGGCAGCAGCCGGCGCAGCGACGTCATCAAGCTGCAGGCGGCGGGTGCGGACGGTATCGTGCTGGCCGATGGCAGCACGATCACCGGCGGCACCAACCGCGCGCTGGACGTCCGGGTCTTTACCGCCAGCGAAGCGCCGCTGAAGCTCGGCGACGTGACCGCACGGTCGCTGGGCACCATCGCGACGCTCGACGGCGATACGGGGCCGGGCGGTGCGTTCCGGTCGGCGGGATCGCTGACCTTCGGGCGGCTCGATCTGGTCGACGGCTTCGCGGCGGAAAGCACCGGCGGCAATCTGACGGTCGGCCGGATCGCGGTCAGCGGCGCGTTGCAGGGAATCGATCTGCGCGCGGCGGGCACGCTGTCGGTACAGAGCGATATCAGCACCAGCGGCGCGGTGACGCTGGCGAGCGGGACGGCGCTGACGCTCGGCACGATCGAGAGCCGCGACCGGGCGGTGACGCTGACCAGCGGTGGCACGTTGCGTGCGGGGCGCGTGTCCGGCGCGACCGGCGTGACCGCCAGCGGGACGGCGGTGACGCTGGGCGATGTGCGCGGTGGGACCGGGGCGGTGACGCTGGGTGCGACATCGGGCGACTTGTCGGTGGCGAGTGCGGCCGGACGCCGGGTCGCGCTGGATGCCGGGGGTGGCATCGGCGTGACCGGCACCCTGACAGCCGATGCCGGCGCGGTAGAATTGAACGCGGGCGGTGCGATTGCGGTCGCGGGGACGATCCGCAGCACGGGCGGCAATGTCCGCGTCGTGTCGACCGGCGGTAGCGTGGGAGTGACCGGCGGGCTGACGTCGGACGGGGCGGCAACGCTGTCGGGAACGGCCATCACGCTCGGCGGCACGCAGACGGCACGCGGCGCCTATAGCGCGACCGCGTCGGCCGGGGGGATTACGCGCAGCGGCAATGCGCTGTCGATCCGCGCCGACAGCGATGCGACCGGTGGCGAAGGCGTCACGCTGGGCGCGACCGGTGGTGCAATCGACTTGGGCGACAGTCGGATCGATGCCGGCGGCACGGTGCGGCTGACCACCGATGGGCAGGGGATCACGATCGGCGGCGTGCAGGCCGCCGGACTGGTGGCGACCGGAGCGACCACGACCGGGGCAGCGATCCGCACCGGCGACCTGCGTCTCGGCGGACCGGCAACGCTGCGCGCGGCGGGCGACGTGACGACCGGCGCGATCAACACCGATGGCGCAGTGACGCTCGGCGGCAATGCGGTGCGGTTCGGCAATGCGCGCGCGGCGAGCCTGTCGGCGATCGCCGCCGGGGGGGTGGTCACCGGCGGCAATATCGACACGAGCGGCGATGTGCAGGTGCAGGCGGCGAATGGCGTGCTGACCCTGGGGCGGATCGCGACGACCGGTGGCGACGTCGCGCTGGGCGCGCTCGGCCCGGTGTTCGTGCAGGGCGTTGCGTCGGCTGGAACCGCGTCGGTGATCGGGACGGGTGCCGGCAACGACGTGTCGGTGGCCGATGGCGTCGCCGCCAACGGCGCGGTCACGGTGCGATCGGGCCGCGACATCCGCACCCCGTTCGTGCGCAGCGCTACGGGTGCGCTGACGGTGGCGGCGCCCAATGGACGACTGGCAGGGTTCGTCACGGGCACCGGGACCAGCCTGTCGGCAGGCGCCGGCCAGCCCTTCTCGCTGACGGTCGGCACCGATGCGGTGCTGGGCGATGTGGTCGGCGGCAATATATCGATCACCGCGACCGCGATCACCGCCAACCGGATCGATGGCGGCAGCTTGCCGGTCGCGCTGCGGGCGACGGTGGGCGACCTGACGGTTTCCGGGCCGGTGACGGGCAGCACGGTATCGCTGACGGCGGCGGGACGGGCGCTGCTGGGATCGGTCGATGCGTCGGGCGCGGTGACGTTGGGCGGGGCGCAGGGGCTGTCGTTTGGGCGCGTGTCGGGTGCGTCGATCGACGCGAGCGGCGGTGCAATCCGCGGCGATGCGCTGTCGTCGACTGGTGCGATCACGCTGAGCGGCGCCGACGTGACGCTCGACCGGATCGACGCGGGGACACTGACTGCCGATGCGACGGGTACGCTGGCGATCGGTACGATCGAGGCCACGGGCGACGCGGTACTGACCGGCGCTTCGGGCAATTTCGGCGACGTTACCGCCGGGGGAGCGCTCGGCATCACGACGAGCGGCGCGACGCGCTTCGGCCGGTTGACCGGACAGAGCATAGCCGCCACGGCGCGGGGTGGCGCGCTCATCGGAACGGCGGTGGTCGCGCGCGGCAACGCGACGCTGACCGGGCAGTCGATCGATCTGGGTTTGGCCGAGAGTGGTGGATCGCTGTCGGCGAAGAGCGACGCCGCGCTGGCGATCGGCACGGTCCGGGCGACCGGGGATGCGACCCTGACCGGCGCGACCGGCACTTTCGGTACCGTCACTGCCGGCGGAGCACTCGGCCTTTCGACGACGGGTGCCACGCGCTTCGACCAGCTGACCGGGCAGACGGTCACGGCGACCGCGCAGGGCGGGGCGCTCAATGGAACGGCGGTGGTCGCGCGCGGCAATGCGACGCTGGCGGGCCAGTCGATCGATATCGGGTCGGTCGATAGCGGCGGGGCGCTGTCGGCCACGACCGGCGGAGCATTGACGCTCGGTACCGGCAAGGCGGTCGGCGACGCGGTGTTGTCCGCCGGTACGACCGGCAATTTGGGTACGGTGACGGCCGGAGGCGCATTGCGAGCGACGTCGGCCGGCGCGTTACGGTTCGACCGGTTGGCGGGACGGGCGGTCACGGCGGCGTCGCAGGGCGGTGCGCTGAGCGGCGGCACGGTGAGCGCGACCGGCGATGTTACGCTGGGCGGCCAGTCGATCGCGGTCGGGCCGGTCGCCGGAGCCGGCTCGCTGGCTGCCGATTCGACAGCGGGCGCGTTGCAGCTTGGCGCGGTGGCGATGGGCGGGAACGTCACCGTCCGGGCGAGCGGCGCGGCGACACTGGCGAACGGCGTGACCGCTGGCGGTGCGTATCGGGTGACCGCAGGATCGATCGCGCTGGGCGGTGAGCAGCAGGCGGGCGGCGAGGTTCGGCTGAGCGCGACGAACGGCGCGATCGGCGGGGCGTCGGGGCTGACGCTGGTGAGCGGTACGGCAGGCGGTACGGCACCGATCATACTCGACGCTACCGCCGGCATCGACCTGTCGGGCGCGAGCTTGCGCACCGGGGCGGGCTCCGCGCTGGCGCTGCGGGCAGGGCGCGGGCAGGCGATCCGGCTGGGATCGGTCGAGGCAGGGTCGCTCGGCGGCTTCGACGGGAGCGCGCCGGTCGACCGGCTGACCCATGATGGCAGCGTGACGACCGGTGACCTGACGGTCGGGCGCATGGCGGTGACGCTGAGCAGCGGCGACCTGACGACCGGACGGATCAGCGCGACGGGGCCGGTGTCGTTGATCGCGAGCAGCGGTTCGGTTCGGGGCGGCGACCTGACGGCGGGCACGCTGGAGGCGAAGGCCGGATCGACATTGGCGCTCGGTACGGCGACGGTCGGTGGCACGGCAACGCTGGAAGCGGGCAATATCGACCTGCGCGCGCTGACCGCGCAGGCGCTGACGATCAAGACCGCCGGGACGCTGGGTGCCGGGAATGGCGGCGCGACGGCGCTGCGCACGACCGGCGGCGATCTGACGGTGGAAGCGGGAACGGCGCGGCTGGCCAGCGTCGAGTCCGCCGGGTCGGCGACGTTGCGCGGAACCGCGGTCGAGGTGCGGGACAGATTGTCGGCGGCACGGGCGCTGCTGGTCGAGGCGCGTTCGGCGCTGACGCTGCAGAATGCGGCGGCAGGCGGTGATGTGTCGCTCGCATCGACAGGTGCGGTGAATGCGGGTGAAGTGTCGGCGGGTGGCGCGCTGTCGGTCGATGGCGCCGGCGTTACGTTGGGCGCGGTGCGGGCCGGCGGGGCGTTGAAGGCGACCAGCAGCGGCGGACTGTCGCTGGCGTCGGGTAGCGGCAACGGCATCACGCTGGATGCGGTCGGGTTGGTGCGCGCGGGTGCGCTGAGCGGCGGGCCGTCGATCGCGATCCGCGGTGCCGATGCCGAACTGTCCGGCGCGATCCGGGGGAGCAGTGTCCGCTTCGCCACGCGCGATCCGGCGACGACCGCGCTGCGCATCGGTGACGGGACGCAGGCCAACGGCTTTCGCCTGTCGGCGGCGGAGGTCGCGCAGGTCGCGGCCGACAGCGTCGCGTTCGACGGCGGCGCGGGCGCGATGGAGATCGGCAGCGTCGCGCTTGCCCCCTCCGTTGGGCGATCGGTCGAGATGCTGTCGACCGGCGATGTCCGCGTGACCGGACAGGTAAGCGCGACCGGGGCCGGCCGCAGCATCCGCATCGGCGGCGATGGCGCGAACGGCAATGCCGCGACGATCCACCTGATCGCGACCAGCGATGCGGGCGGTCGGCTGTTGGTCGGCGACAACGACCTCGACCTGCGCGGCAACCGGATCGCGGCGGGGCTGTCGACCGGGTTCCTCGATACGTTGCAGCCGGGCGATGCCGGACGCGCGCAGGCGCAGGCGCTGATCGGCAACCCCAATTCGGCGCTGTACAATACGCAGCTGGGCGGCGGCTTCTTCGCGCCCGATGCGACGACGATGATCGCCGCGCGGTCGCTGACCGTCCGGTTCGGCGATTATGCGCTGTTCCAGAATACGGCGGTGCCGGGGCGGTCGTCGGGCGTCTCCGTGGGATCGCTGACCGCGCCGGTCACGCCCGCGCTGCGCATCGCGACCTATGGCACGCCAGCGGCGGCCAGCTTCGCGTTCTTCGGCGACATCAACGGCATCACCGGGGCGGGCGCGGCGCTGCTCGGAAATCCAGTGATCGATATCCAGCCGCAATTGTTGCCCAACAGCCGGATCAACGGCTGTCTGGCCGGGTCGGGTGCCGGGTGTCTGACGACGATCGTCATCCAGCCGACCTTGCAGGTGTTCGATTGGGACAGCCAGGCGGTGTTCGGCATTTTGCAGGACGTGTCGCTGCCCTTCACCCCGATCATCGGCGGCAATAACGAAGCGTTGCTGAGCGGGCTGCCGGCACTAGTACCCGAAACGCCCGCCGATGCCGCCGCGCCCGCCCCGACCGTCGTGCCGTCGCAGGAGCCGAAGCCTTGATCCGTCGCCCCATCGTCCCGTTGCTGTCGGGTGCTGCCGCCGCCGTGCTGGCAGGATGCACCGCCACGCCGCCCGCGCGGCTCGACAGTTTCAACCTGGGCAGCAATGCCGCGGGCGAGCGGTGCGCGGCGGCGCGCAACTGGAGCGACGCGGCGACACCCGATCCCTTCTCGCGCGCCTATGCCATCACCTGTTCGAGCGTCGCGGCGAGCCGGCCGCTGGGCACCGTCCGGATCGTGCCGGCCGAAGCAGCGGCGATCGAGGCGGTCGATGCGCAGTTCGATTGCGGCGACCGCCGCGACCTGACCATCAGCGGCAATCCCGCCACCGCGGCGCGGTGTTTCGACAAGCAGACCGGGCTGGAATCGATCCGGCTCGACCTGACGCGCGGACAGCGGCGCTATGTCGCGGCGGGCACCCCGGCGATCCTGCCGCAGGTCGAGGAGGCGCTGGCCATCGCTGCCGGGCTGCGCCAGCCGGCGGTCGCCGCGACCTATGTCGCGACCGCGAGCGTCGATGCCGCCAGCCTGCCCGTGCGGGCAGGGGCGCTGGCGGCCGATGCCGCGCCCGCCCAACAGGCGACCGCCAGCGCCGCGCTGACGCAGGGCATCGCGCTCAACCACAAGGGGCTGCATGTCGAGGCATCGCGCGTGCTGAACGATGCGCTCGCCCGGCTGACCCCCGACGCACCGCCTGCGCTGAAAGCCGAATTGCTGCTGGAAGCGGGCCTTGCCGACTCCAACATCCGCTTCCCCGACGCCGCCGCCCAGCATTTCGAGGGGGCGCGCGCAATCTTCGTCGCGGTGCCGGCGACGCGCACGCCGTTCCTGCTGCGCAAGCTCGACACCTATCGCGCGCTCGATGCGATCAACCGCGCCGCGTTCAACGAGGCGCTGGCGACGCTCGACCGCAGCGGCGGGACGCCCGGCGCGACCGACCGGCCGCTGGAGGATGCGGCGACGCTGGTCGCGCTCAACCAGCCGGCGGCGGGCGATCGGGGGATGCCGGCGCTGGCCGATACCGCGCAGCTGTCGCGGCTCGTGCTCGATGCGCAGTCGCATTATGCGCGCAGCATCGCATTGCTGGGGACCGGTGATCGTCCGGGAGCGCTCAGGGAAATCGATGCTGCCGCCGCCATCTATCGGCCGCTGACCAACCAGCGGCTCGACCAGACGCAGCTCTATTGGCTGGGTGCTCGGATCGCGCGGCAGCAGGGGCGGTTGCGCGCGCAGGCGGGGGATTATCGCGGCGCGCTCGACCATTATACGACGACGGTCGAGTTGCTGCGGCGCGGGTCGATCGCCAATGCCGGGACGGGCAGCGAGCCGGCGATTGCCGAGGCGGAACTGGAACGCGCGGCGGTCTATGCCCGGGCGGGTGCATCGCGGGCCGAAGCGCGCAGCGCGTTCCGCGATGCGGTCGATGCGGTGATCGCGTCGGGTGGGACCGCGCCCAGCGGCGCGATCGGCATGGAGGATTATCTCGACCTGCTGGTCGCCGAATCCGCCAGGCCGGCGGCGGACACCTATGACCTGTTCTTCCGCGCGGTGCAGGCGGCGGGCGAGCCGGCGGTCGCGCGGCAGATCACCGAACTCCGCGACGTCGTCACCGCCGATCCGGCGGTGGGCGCGGCGGTGCGCGAGCGGGCCGATCTGGAGCGTGAACTCACCCGGTTGCGCTTTGCGCTGTCGAGCGGGGGCGAGGGGGCGCCGGGTAGCTCGACCGCCGAACTGAACCGCGCGCGGGAGGCGGCGGAGAACCGGCTGCTCGCGGTCGATGCGCAGCTGGCCGCCGATCCGCGCTACCGCACGCTCGACGAAAGCCCGGCGACGTTGGCCGAACTGCGCGCCGCGCTGCGCCCGGGCGAGACGTTCCTGAAACTCACCACGCTCAACCGCCGCATCTACGGCATGGTCGTCACCGCCGACCGGACCTATCTGTATCAGGTCGCCGAGAGCGAGGCGGCGCGCGGTGCGGTGCTCGAACTGGCCGGGCAGTTGCGGCAGTCGATCGATGGCGATCTCGGCTTGGGCAAGCTGGTGCCGTTCGATGAAGCCCGCGCCTATACGCTGTACCGGCTGGTCAGCGGGCCGGCGGCACCGGTACTGGCGGCGTCGCGCGCGATCGTGGTCGATCCGTCGGGACCGTTGCAGCAATTGCCGGTCGGGGTGCTGGTGACGCGCTATGCGGCTGATGCGTCGAAGAGCGATCCGTTCGACTTCTCGCGCACCGCGTTCCTGGCGGCCAATGCCTCGATCTCGACCGCGTTGTCGCCACGATCCTTCCTCGTGTCGCGTGCGCTGCCGGCGTCGCGGGCGCAGCGGGCGTTTCTGGGCTTCGGGCAGAACCAGCCCGGATCGCCGGTGCCGGCACCCGGCTCGAACGGCCAGATTCGCGTCGGCTTCGGCTGCATGGTCGCCGCCGACCGGTTGAACAGCATCGCCCGCTCGCTAAAACCAATCGACGCCCGCGAACTTAACATTGCCGCCGGGGCGCTGGGCGCGCGCGATGCGCAGTTCGTCACCGGTCGGGCGTTCAGCGATACCGGTGTGGAGGGACGCCAGGACCTCGACCAATATGAGGTCGTCCATTTCGCGACGCATGGCATCGAGGAAGGGCTGTGGGGCTGTTCCAAGTCGCCGCCGGCGCTGGTCACGTCGTTCGGGCAACCGGGGTCGGACGGGCTGCTCGACTTTTCCGAGATCGCAAAGCTGAAGTTCGACGCGAATCTCGTCGTGCTGTCGGCATGCGACACGGCGGCAGGCGTGCGGGGCGAGGCGCTGCGCCGCGCGGTCGGGCAGGAGGAGCCGGGATCGACGCTGGAAGGACTGGTCCGCGCGTTCCTGACCGCCAATGCCCGGTCGGTGCTGGCAACCTATTGGCAGGTGTCGGCCGAGCAGGAGAGCAAGGAGTTCATGCGCAGCTTCTATAGCGAGGCGCGGACCCACAGCATCGGCGAAGCGCTGCAACGCGCGCAGCGGACGTTGATCGCGCAGCCGCAATATTCGCATCCCTTTTACTGGGGGCCGTATTTCCTGGTCGGCGACAGCGCGAAGTCGATGCTGAGTGGCGGGGCGGGCGCACGGATCGCGGCGCGCTGATCATGCGCGCGATCGCGCTGGCCGGGGCCGGGGTGCTGGCGACCTGGATCTGCCTGTGGGGGGCGGCACCGTTCGCCGACCATCTGGTGCAGGGCCTCTCGCCGGTCGCGGCGGACGCGGGGTTCGGCGTGATCGTGTTCGGGGCGATCCTGATCCTCGCGCTGGGTCTTGCGAGGGTGGCTGGCGTGCCGTTGCGGCCGGTGGCGCTCAAAGGATTTGGCGGCGGTTTCGCCATTGGTCTGGCCGGGTTGCTGCTTGCGATCGGCTATTGCGCGCTGGCAGGGACGCTGGGGCGGGGTATCGGACCTGCGGCACGGATCGCGCTGCCGCTGGGCGTGCTGCTGGTGCTGCTCCAGGTGACGGCGGAAGAGGTCATGTTCCGGGGCTATGTCCAACCGCTGCTGATCCGCGGGGTCGGGGCGGGCGTGGCGGTGCCGCTGACGGCGCTCGCGTTCGCTGCGTTGCATGCGCTGTCCGGCGGCGTCGAGCCGGTGATGCTGACGAACATGCTGCTGGGCGGCGTGCTGTTCGGGTTGCTGGCGCTGGTTCGCGGGCTGGGTGCGGCGATCGGCGCGCATTTCGCGTGGAATGTCGTCGAACAGCTGGGCGTGGGGCTGGACCCCAATCCCGGCACCGGCGCGTTCGGATCGGTGATCGACCTCGACCTGGTCGGCGCTTTGCGGTGGGGCGGATCGGCGGCGGGGTTGAACGGCAGTTTCGCCATGGGGATCGCGCTGCTGGCCGTAATCCTGCTCGTCGTCGGGCGGCGACCGGTATGAGGCTACATCGTCTCCGCCCGTTTCGCGTCGATCGCGTCGCGAATCTTGCGGAACCCGACCATCGCAGCGGTGGGAATCGACCGGCCGCCGCCGGTTTCGATCGACATCGGGTCGACCGCCTGCCCGTCGATATGCACTTCGTAATGGAGGTGCGGGCCGGTCGAGCGGCCGGTGGTGCCGACCTCGCCGATCTGCATCCCCTGCGCCACCCGGCTGCCCGGGATGATCGCGGGCGCGATGCGGTTCATGTGCAGGTAGAGTGTTTCCCAGCCATTGTCGTGGCGCAGCCGGACGAAATTGCCATTGGCGCCCTTCATGCCGGCAAAGCTGACCGTCGCGTCGCCCGCCGCGAAGATCGGCGTGCCGGTGGGGGCGGCGAAGTCGGTGCCGCGGTGCATCTTGCGAAAGCCCAGAATGGGGTGACCGCGCATCCCGAAGCCCGAACTGATCCGCGCCGCATCGACCGGGGTGCGCATCAGCGCGCGGCGGCTGCTGCGTCCGCTGCTGTCGAACCATTCCGCCTCTGCATCGCCGGGCAGCTGGTACAGGTAGAGCGCGCGCGTCTTGGCGGCGGTGGCGAGCGAGGCATAGACGAGGCGCGGCGCGCCGACCGGTTCGCCATCGGCGTTGACGCGCTCCTCGAACCCCGCTTCGAAGATGTCGCCCGGCGCGACCTCACGCTGGATGTCGAAATCGTAGCGAAAGGCGTTGGCGAACGGGCCGACCAGCACATCGCTGACCCCCGCCGCCACGGCCGAGCTGTAGAAGCTTTCGCCATCCAGCTCGCCGCGCACGAAGCGCAGGCGACGGGTGAGTTTCGCCGACAGCGGCTTGGCGGCGAGCGTCCCGTCGCCGGCCCGCTCGATCGCGACGCCGCCGCCATCGGCATGGGTGAGCGTGGCGGCGTGCAGATTGCGGCCTGCCAGCGTGACGTCGAGCCGGAGCAGGCCCGGTGTGTCGCCCAGTGCAGCCTGCCCCAGTTCGGCAGCGCGGGTGGCGTCGGCTTCGGCTACGCCCAGCGAGCGGAGGGTCGGGGCGATGGCGGCAGGGCCGGCGATGTTGAGCACGCGCTGGTCGTAGGATGCGCCAGGCGTGGCGGTGGCGGCGGGGCTGGCGAGGTCGTCGCCTGCCGGTCTTGCCGTGTAGGCGAGGATCGCTCCGCCCAGGGTTACCACGACGCTGGCGATCAGCGGCGTCCGGCTTCGCCCGCGCGCGACCGGTATCGGCGGTGGTGGCGGGACCGGCGCGGGACGCGGGCTACCCCAGGAGCGCGGGTCGTAGGACGGGTCGGAATCGTCGCGATGCTGCATGGCCTGCCCTTGGAACCAATAGCAGCGTCGGGCGTCACCTTGGCAGCTATTGCTGTGGCGAAACGATCTGGCATGCACTTGGCTCCGGCGCGCTGTTTCCGGCCAGAAGGGGGGAGAGGTTGGTGAAGAACCGGGTGGCGTGGTCCGAGGGTATGTTCCTGCGACCGCAGCATTTTCAGGCGCAGGACCGCCATGCCGAAGCGCAGCTGAACGCCCGCATCGCCTCGATCCGCCCTTGGCCCTGGGGGCTGACCGAACTGGTCATCGACGAGGATGTGGCGACGCTCGGCAAGTTCGCGGTGACGCGCGCGACCGGCATCCTGCCCGACGGCACGCCCTTCGCCATTCCCGACGATATCCCGCCGCCTCCGCCGCTCGATATCCCCGCCGATGCGCGCGACGCGCTGATCTCGTTGACCCTGCCGGTCGCGCAGCCGGGTGCCGTGCAGTTTCGCGAGGCGGACAGCGACAGCCTCGATGCGCGCTTCCTGGTCGACGATGCCGAGGTCGCCGACAGCTTTTCCAGCGACCGGACGAGCGAGCCCGTCGGCCTTGCCCGCCCGAACCTGCGCTTCGGCGTAACCCGCGACCAGACCTATGGCCGGGTGACCCTCGGCCTCGCCAAGGTCCGCGAGGTGCAGAACAAGCGGGTGATGCTCGACGACCGCTATATTCCGGCGACGCTGGACATTGCGGCGGCGGCGCGGTTGCGCGGCGGGCTGTCGGACATTGCCGGGCGCGCCGGACAGCGCGCCGGCGAACTGGCGCTGCGTGCGGTCGAGGCGACCGATGGCGGGTCGGACACCTTTGCCGGGTTCCTGCTGCTGCAGGCGCTCAACCGCTGGCTGCCGGTGCTCGACCATCTCCAGCATCTGCCGATGGTGCATCCCGAACGGCTGTTCGAGGCGCTGGTGTCGATGGCGGGCGAGCTGGCGACGCTGATCCGCCCCGAACGCCGCGCGCCGCCGCTGCCGCGCTACGACCATGTCGATCCGCAGCAATGTTTCGATCCGGTGTTCGACCTGCTCCAGTCGATGCTGTCGGCGGTGTTCGAACGCTCCGCCGTGCAGCTGCCGCTCGATCAGGCGGGGCCGGGGGCCTATGTCTCGCGGATCACCGACCACGCGCTGTACCAGACCGGCTATTTCTACCTCGCGGTATCGGCCGCCGCGCCGGTCGAGGAAATTCGCGGGCTGTTCCCCTCGGTCGCGAAGATCGGCGCGGTACAGCGGATGCGGCAGATCGTCGATTCGGCGCTGCCCGGCGTGCCGCTGCGCCATACCCCGACGCCCCCCCCACAGCTGCGGGTGTTGCCGGGCTTCGTCTATTTCGAGCTGGATCGCGGCGTGCCGGACTGGGCCGAGTTCCAGCAGGCGACGGCGCTGGGCCTGCATGTCGCGGGTGACTGGCCGGGGCTGAAGCTCGAACTATGGTGCGTGAAGCGGAGCGCGCGGTGACCGAAGACGGCGACGAGGGCGACAAGACGGTCTTCCGACCGTCGCCATTGCAGGGGCTGCGACAGAATGCGGCGTCGGGCGCGGGCTATGGCGCGCCGCCGCCTTTGTCGCGGACCGGCCATGCACCGGGCAGCGCCCCGCTCGCGCCATCGCGGCTGGCCGATGACGACGTGCCGCTGCCCGCGACACCGCCAAAGGTCCGCAACATCATGCTGGCCGAGGCCGAGCCGGTACTCGCGCTGCTGGCGGCGGTGCGCGCCGGGCGGGTGCGGATGCCGATGCCCGAATTCCACCGCGAATGCGCCAAGGCGATTGCGACGTTCGAGCGCGCTATCGCGCCGCACTATCCGGAGGAAAAGCGCCAGCGCGCCAAGTATGCGGTCTGCGCCACCGCCGACGACATCGCGCAGAACCTGCCCGGCATCGGCACCGATGGCGCCGAATGGGCGCGGCGGTCGATGGTCGTGCAATTCTTCCATGAGAATATCGGCGGCGACCGGTTCTGGCAGCTGGTCGACGACATGCTGCGCACGCCGAACGACAATCTCGACCTGATCGAGCTGTTCCATGCGTGCCTTGCGGCCGGGTTCGAGGGACGGTTCCGCGTCATGCCCGACGGGCGGCGGCGGTTGCAGGAGATCATGACGCGGCTGTACGGCGCGCTGCCGCATGTCCGCGCGCTGTCGCAGGTCGAACTGGTCCCGAACTGGCGCGGGGAAAAGGCCCCGCCCGCGCGGATCGGGATGAATATCCTGGCACTGGCGGCGGCGGGCGCGCTGGCGCTGCTGGTGCTGGCCTATGCCGTGTTGCGGCTGATGCTGGCGTCGAGCGGCGACTTGCCGACCGATCGGCTGGCCGCGCTCAACCCCGACAGCCGACTGACCCTGTCGCGTCCGGCCGAGGCGATGGCGGCGGCGCGCAGCGAACAGGCATCGCGCCTCGCCAAATTCCTCGAACCCGAAATCCGCGAAGGGCTGGTGACGGTCGAGGAGGATGCGCAGACGGTGCGGGTGCGCACCACCGTCGGGCAGCTGTTCGAATCCGGATCGGACGAACTGGAGGCCGGCCGCGAGACGCTGTTCCATCGCATCGGTCGCGCGATCGAGGGAGAGCGGGGGTCGGTGCTGATCGAGGGCCATGCTGATAACGACCGCGTCGCGACGGTCCGCTTCCCCGACAATATGGCGCTGTCGGAGGCGCGGGCGGAGACGGTAGGGCGGCTGATCCGCGACGACCTGTCCGATCCGTCGCGCGTGACGACCAAGGGGCTGGGGGAAAGCGTGCCGATCGCGTCCAACGATACGCCGGAGGGCAAGTCGCAGAACCGCCGGGTCGAGATCATCGTGCCGAGGCGTTCATGATGCGGCGGTTCTTCACCAACTGGTATGCGGTGACGCTGCTATCGGCGCTGGTGCTGGCGCTGATCATTGTCTTCGCACTGCCGCTGTTCTTCGCCTTCTTCCGGCCGTGGAGCGTCCGGATCGCGTTCGTCATCGGCATCGCGCTGCTCTGGGGCGCATGGTGGGGTTGGCGGCGGTGGCGCGCGAAGAAGCGGTCCGACGCGATCGCCAAGGAACTGGCCGGACCGGACGCGGCCGAGGAAGAGGGCAAGGCGCTGGGCAGCCGGATGGGCGATGCGCTGGCCAAGCTGCGCAACGCGTCGGGCAATCGCCGCGACTATCTCTACAGCCGCCCCTGGTATGTCATCATCGGCCCGCCGGGTGCGGGCAAGACGACGGCATTGCTCCATTCGGGCCTGCGCTTCCCGTTCGTCGAACAGGCGGCGAAGGGCGTTGGCGGCACCCGCAACCTCGATTTCTGGTTCGCCGACGAAGCGGTGCTGGTCGACACCGCCGGCCGCTATACGACGCAGGATTCGGACGCGACCGTCGATGCGGCGGGGTGGAGCGCGTTCCTGAACCTGCTCAAGCGCCATCGTCCGGCACAACCGATCAACGGCATCATCGTCGCGATCGGCGTCGATACGCTGGTCGGCAGCGACTGCGCCGCGATCGACGCGCATGCGAGTGCCGTGCGGCGGCGGCTGGTCGAGCTGCGCCGCACGCTGGAAACGGCGGTCCCGGTCTATCTGATCGTGACCAAGGCCGATCTGCTCGCCGGGTTCGGCACCTATTTCGACGATCTGGATGTCGAGGGTCGACGCGCGGTGTTCGGTGCGACGCTTCCCTACGCCGATGGTCGCCCGAGCGCCGAGGCGCTGGCGCAGGCATTCGACATATCGGCACAGGCGATCGCCGACCGGCAGGCGCGGCGATTGTTCGAGGAAGTCGACCAGCGCCGCCGCGGCATGATGCTGGGCTTCCCGGCGCAGTTGCGTAGTCTGCGCGCGCGGTTGATGCGCTTTGCCGAGGGCGCGTTCGTCGCTGGGGACGATGCCCCGGCGCAGTTGCGCGGTTTCTATTTGACCAGTGGCGTGCAGGAAGGGGCGCCGCTCGACCGTATCCTCGCCGCGATGGGCGATGTGTACGAAACGCCTGCCGGGGGGATGGAGACGCGCAGCCGCGCCTATTTCCTCAACCGGCTGTTGACCGAGGTGATGTTCCCCGAAGCCGGGTTGGGGGCGACCGACCTGCGCGCGCGCACCCGGCACCGCGCGCGGCTGATCGCGGCGTTGGCGGCGATCGGGATCGTCACCGCGCTGGTGCTGACCGCATGGGGCATCAGCTATGCCCGCAACCGGGCGTTTCAGAACGAATTGGCGGCACGCGCGCAGCTGGCCGAGAACCAACTGCGCGAGGCAGGGGTCGATCTGGTGCAGGTGCGCGAGGATGATGCCGATCTGCGCGCGGCGCTGCCCGCGCTCGACACGCTGCGCAACCTGCCGCGCGGCTATGCCGAACGGCGTGCGGGCGGACCGCCGCTGATGATGACCTTCGGGCTGTACCAGTCGAGTCTGAGCCAACAGGCCGAGGAAAGCTATCGCGTGGCGCTGCGCCGGATCCTGCTGCCGCGCCTGTTGCTGCGGCTGGAGGCGGTGATGCGTGCCGATGGGCGCGATCCGATGCGGCTGTACGAACCGCTCAAAGTCTATCTGATGCTGGGCCAGCAGGGGCCGATGGATGCGAAGGCGGTCAAGGCATGGGTCACCGCCGACTGGGCGGGCGAACTCTATCCCGGGGCCGACAGCCAGGCCGAGCGCACCGCGCTGACCAAGCATCTCGACGCGCTGCTGGAGGATCGCGACATTGCGTCGGTGTGGCCCAACCGTCGCCCGCCGCTCGACGCCGGGCTGGTCGCGTCCGCCCGCGCGGCGGTACAGACGCTGAGCCTTGCCGACCGCGCCTATGCGGTGATGCGGCAGAAGGCGGCATCGGCGGGTCCGGCGTGGGAGGCGGCGAACATATTGTCGCAGGGCGATGTGCTGGCCTTTGCCAATCCGGACGCGGTCGCGGCCTATCGCATCCCCTATTTCTTCACGCGCGCGGGTTATGAGAAGGCGTATCTGCCGGGATTGGCGACGGTGCAGCAGGATCTGAAGCGCGACCTGTGGGTGCTGGGCGGTGCCGGGGAAGCCGGGGTCGGCGAGGAATTGTCGAACGTCCGGCCGGGCGTCGCCGGCCTCTATGCCAAGGACTATATCGCGGCGTGGGACGGCATCATCGCCGCAATGAAGCCCGGCGCCTATTTCCGCGATCCCGCCGCGTTCGGGGCGCTGACCAAGAGTCCGTCGCCGCTGAAGCGCGTGCTGCTCGAACTGCGCAAGAACACGATCTTTACCGGCGGGGTGCAGGCCGGGCTGGCGCGGGCCGGGCGCTATGGCATGAATCGCTCGCGGCTGGGCCGGGTCGCCAACGAGATCGGCCGCGATCGCGCCAGCGGGATCGATGCGGGCGACGAGATCACCGCCTATTTCGCCACCCTCCACGAATATGTCGGCGACGGGCGCGGTTCGGCCCCGGTCGACGAGTTCATCGGCGGGATCAAGGCGGCGGGACAGGCAGTGATCGCGGCGCAGTCGGTCGGCGGCGGCGGCGGATCGGATGCGACTCAGGCGGCGATGGCCACCGCACTCGCCACGGTCAAGGCATCGGCGGCGCAGGCTCCGCCGCAGTTGCAATCCTTCGTCAATGCGGCGGCAGGTGGCGGGGCGGCGGCGCAGATCGGCGCGGCGAGCGGCGCGGTGACCGATGCCTATGCCCAGAGCGTCCTTCCAGCCTGTCAGGGGGTTGCCCAGGAGCACTACCCTTTCTTCGCAAATGCCCCGGACGCGCCGATGGCTGAAACGCTGCGCGTGTTCGGGATGGGCGGGGTGATCGATTCCTTCGTGCAGCAGCGGCTGGCGAAGATGATCGACACCGGCGGGCCGGTGTGGCGCTGGCGTGAGGGTGATCCGGTGGCGGCGGCGCTCAACCCCGCGACGCCGGAAGCCTTTGCGCGAAGTGCCGAGCTGCGCGACCTGCTGGCCGGCGGGCTGCCGATCAAGGTCGCGGTGGCGCGGTTCGGGCAGGGGGTCGGCACGGTCGAACTGTCGAGCGGCGGCACCCGCTATCGCTTTACGCCTACAGCCAACCAGCCACGTCCGCTGCTGTGGTCGGCCAATGGTGGCCTGCCCGAGGCGTCGCTGATCCTCTACGGCCCCGCGACGCCGGGTGCCGCGCCGGCTGGGGGCGATGCGCCGCCGGGACCGGAGATCGCGCGGATCGAGGCGGAAGGGCCGTGGGCGCTGTTCCGGTTGATGGACCGTGCCGAGAAGCGCAATGCCGGCGAGCAGCGGATCGAGGCCGGGTTCGGCGACGGCGCGGCGCGCAGCACGCTGGCCATCGCGCTGCCGACGAAGCGTAACCCGTTCAGCCGCGCCGGGCTGTGGTCGTTCCGTTGCCCGAGGGCGCTATGATGGCATGGGTTTTCGGCAAGCTGCCCGCGCATGGCGATTTCGTGGCGCGCGGCATGGATGCGGCGACCCGCGGGATGCTGGACGACTGGCTGGCGGCGGCGATGGAGGCGGCGCGGGTGCGGTATCCGGATTTTGCGGACCGGTTTGACGCGGCGCAGCCGTGGCGTGCGGAGGGTAATGGCGTAGCCGGGGCGATCGCCGCGTCCCAGGATGCGGTGGGTCGGCGCTTTCCATTGCTGCTGCTGACCGATGGCGACCGCCATGATCCGGCGGCGTGCGAGGAACTGCTCTACGCCGCGATCACCGAAGGCTGGGACGTGGACCGGCTGGCGGCGGTGGGGGCACCCCCTCGCCGCCCGGTGGCACGCTGGATCGGCGAGGACCGTTCGCTGAATGGTGCTCGCCCGGTCGACCTGATCGGCGAGATGCTGGCATGAGCGGCGCGGTCCGTGCGCGCGGGGTCGCCGCGACCCATCCGGGGCTGAAGCGCCGCATCAACGAGGACCGCTTCTGCGCCCGCCCCGATCTGGGGCTGTGGGCGGTGGCCGATGGCATGGGCGGCCATGCCCATGGCGACTGGGCCTCGAACGCGGTGGTCCAGGCTTTGGAAGGGGTGGCGCTGCCCGCCGATTTCCACGACGCCACGCGCACGGTTGCCGATGCGGTGCACAGCGCCAACCGCCGTATCTGGGCCGAGGCGCAGCGGCGGACGCAGCAAATGGGGTCGACCGTCGTCGCGCTGCTGGTGCAGCAGGGCTGTTTCTCGGCGATCTGGGTCGGCGACAGCCGCGCCTATGTCCTGCGCGACGGTGTGCTGCACCCGCTGACCCGCGATCACAGCCAAGTGCAGGAAATGGTCGATCGCGGGCTGATCTCGCCCGAACAGGCGCGCGACCATCCGCGCGGCCATGTGCTCGCGCGCGCCGTCGGCGTGGGCGCGCGGCTGGAGGTCGATGTCGTGACCGACGATGCGCTGCCGGGCGACCTGTTCCTGCTGTGCAGCGACGGGCTGACTGCGACCACCGACGAGGCGACGATTGCCGCCGTGATGGCGATGCCCGACCGGCAGGCCGCGCTCGACCGGTTGATCGAAGGTGCGTTGGCAGGCGGGGCGCCGGACAATGTGACGATCGTGCTGGTCGCGGTCGAGGAAGCGACGACGCTGTCGCTCGGGCGAGGCGTCGCATGATCGGCGAGGATGACCACGACCGCACCGTGTTTCAGCCGGGCGACGGCGATGGCGATCGCACCGTGTTCGAACCCGTAGGCGGCACGGTGTCGCAGCGCAGCGCCCATATCCAGCCCGGCGACGTCCTGAACCACATGTTCGTCGTGCGCCGTTTCCTGGCACGTGGCGGCATGGGCGAGGTGTTCGAGGGCGCGAACCTTGCCACCGACGAACGCGTCGCGATCAAGGTGATGCTGCCCGCGCTGGCCGCCGATCCGAACGTCATCACCCTGTTCAAGCGCGAGGCGCAGACGCTCACCCGGCTGCATCACGAGGCGGTGGTGCAGTACCGCGTACTGGCGATGGAGCCGGAACTGGGCGTCCTCTACATCGTCACCGAATATATCGACGGGACCAGCCTGTCGGACATGCTCGCGACGCTGAACCCCGATCCGGCGGCGCTGGGCGCGCTGTTGCGGCGGCTGGCATCCGGCCTTGCGGCGGCGCATCGGCTGGGGGCGATCCACCGTGACGTGGCACCCGATAATGTGCTGCTGGGCGGCGGCGACCTGAAGCGGGCAAAGCTGATCGATTTCGGCATCGCCAAGGACCTCGACCCCGGTACGGCGACGATCGTCGGCGACGGGTTCGCCGGCAAGCTGGGCTATGTCGCGCCCGAGCAACTGGGCGATTTCGACCGGGCGCTGGGGCCGTGGACCGATGTCTATAGTCTCGGGCTGCTGATCCTCGCGGTCGCGCGCGGCGCGGATCTGGGGCTGGGTGGCACGCTGGTCGATGCGGTCGACAAGCGACGCGCGGGGCTGGACCTGTCCGCCGTCCCGCTGCCCTTGCGCGGCGTCGTCGAGCGGATGGTGCGACCCGACCCGGCGCAGCGGCTGCGCGATATGGATGCGGTGCTGGCGGCACTCGACGCGGCGGAAGTGCCGGGGGCCGCGCCGAGCGGTCTGCCGCGGCGCTGGCTGTGGCTGGCGGGGGCGGCGCTGCTCGCCATCGTCGTAGCGGTCGCGCTGTTCCTGTCGGGGCGGGGGGGCGACGATCCTGCCGAGGGCGGCACGCCGGTCATGGTGCCGGGCGACCCGGTGCAGAACGCGCGCTCCGCGATCGATTCCGCGCTGCCGTCGGTCGGCTGTACGTGGCTGAGCATTACCGACATCGCGGCGGCGGGCGGTGGGGTCGATGTCGCGTTGACGGGCGTGGCGGGCGACCCGGCACAGGCGCAGCGCGAGATTGCCGAGACGCTGCGCGATCGGGGCATCGCCGCGCGCAAGATGGATTTCGCCGACGTCGCCGTCATCACCCCGGCGGGATGCGCCGCACTGGACGCCTATCGTCAGATCCGCGCGAACGGTCGCAACCGGCTGAGCGTGCCGCAGCGCCGGTTCGAGATGCGGGCGCAGGACGACGGGTCGGCCTATGCCGGGCGGCAGGCGGCGAGCGCGATCGTCGGGATCGATATCGGCGATCCGACGCTCGACTTCGCGCTGCTCGGGATCGAACCGTCGGGGCGGATCGCGATGCTGATCGAGAATCGCCGTGCCTTTGCGGAGGCGCTGCGGGCGTCGCGCAACGAGGTGCCGATCAAGGACCTGGGCAACGATCGCTACCGGTTGCAGATCGACCTGGATCATGCCGGATGGTCGGGGCTGCTGCTGGTCACCGGCAAGGGGCCGTTCGAACCGGCGGTGCTCGCCCCGCCGCTCGGCAGCCGCGGTAGCGACTGGCGCGACAAGGTGGCGACGCTGGCGGGCGAGCGCGGCTGGCGCACCGAGATGATCTGGTTCGAATCGGTCGCGTCGCGCTGAGACTGTCGCTCAGCCGGATGGGTCGCTTCATCGATGGGGAAGTGATGGTGCCCAGGGACGGGATCGAACCGCCGACACTGCGATTTTCAGTCGCATGCTCTACCAACTGAGCTACCTGGGCACGCCCGGATGTCCGGGAGAGCGCGCCTGTTAGCGTTGCGAATCGTCGCTGTCCAGCCCGGTTTCACCTTTTTCGTCGGACGAGGCGGCCGGACCGGGAATCCGATATCCCTCCCCCATCCAGTTCAACATGTCGCGGTCGCGACAGCCGCGGCTGCAAAAGGGACGATAGGCAGCGTCCGTCGGTGCGGAACACAGCGGGCAGTTGTTACGGGAAGCGGGCCTGGACATGGCCGGCGGATATGGCGAGGCCGGCGTCGCCCCGCAAGGCGAGCGTGGCGCCGAGCGTGCGTTCGACCGCCTGCACCCAGTCGGGCCGCGCGGCGATGGCGGCGATGACGGAGGGATGTGCGGTGAGCGTGCGTTCGCCGCTGCCCCGGTCGCGCTCCGCCTGACGCAGCAGCGCGCGGGCATGGGCGGGGACATGGGCGAACAGTTCGGGCAGCGACGCGCGGCTGCGGCGGCGGACGATCTGGAGAAAGCCGAAGCCGTTGACGGCGGTCCGCTCGAAGGGTTGCGGCAAGGTGGCGTCGATCGCCTCGGCGGCAGCGAGGCGCACGGCCTTGTCGCCGACCGTCGGCAGGTCGATGCCGATCGATCCGGCAAGGTCGAGCCGGGCGATGGCCCGCGCCGCCGCGCGCGCGCCGGTAATCGCGAGGTCGGCGGGGGCCACGTCGCCGTCAACGTCGATCAGCGTCATGGCGGGGGTGAGCGATATGCTCAGCGCCCCGCCGGGAAAGCCGACCTGTCCGGTCATCGCCTCCTCGATCAGCAACGGCCAGCCCGCCTCGCCCAGCAGGTCGCGGTCGAACGGGCCGACGATGCGGGCACCAGGCAGAGCAGCGAGCGAGGGGCCATCGCCCGGAAAGGCGTCGGGCAGGGCGGGGCGGGCGCGGGCGCGCTTGGGCTTGCCGGGTTCGGGGGTGGCAGGCCGGGTAATCTCGACCAGCAGCGTCGCCCCTTCGGTAACCGCACGGGGCAGGGGGTGGAGCAGCGCCTCGCCGCCGTCCCACGCGACGATGCCTTCGTTGCGCACGGTAATGCGGCGGACGAGGCGGGCGGGGAGAATCGTGCCGGCGAGCAGCGCGTCGTCCGGTTCGATCCGTGCTTCTACGATCTCGTCATCGACGATGCGGGCGGCACGGATTTCGCCGATGCCGCGCTCGACGATCCAGTCAGCCAAGCGGGACGCCGGCGGTTTCGAGCAGCGCGCGCGTGTCGAACAGCGGCAGGCCGATCACGCCTGAATGGCTGCCCGACAAGAATCGGACGAACGCTTCCGCGCGGCCCTGGATCGCATAGCCGCCGGCCTTGCCCAGCCCCTCGCCGCAGGCGATGTAGGCGTCGATCTCACGCGGCTCGAGCCGCTTGAAGGCGACGATGGTGTCGGCAATGCGGATTCGCGCCTTGCCATCGGGCATCAGCACGCAGACGGCGGACAGGCAGTGGTGACGCCGGCCCGACAACAGTCCGAGCAGTTCGCGCTGGACGTCTTCGGTGGTGGCGGGCGGCAGGATGCGGCGCCCAAGCGCGATGGTCGTGTCGCCGGCCAGCACGACCGCGCCGTCCTGAGGCCCGATCGCGCGCGCCTTCGCCTCGGCAAGGCGCAGGGCGTAGGGGCGCGGGAGTTCGCCCTTCAGCGGATTTTCGTCGATATCGGGTGCCTCGACCCGATCGGGCACCGCACCGATCCGCGCCAGCAGGTCGCGGCGGCGGGGCGAGGTCGAGGCGAGAATCAGGCGCATGGCCGTCGGTCCGGACACGCGGGGGCCGCTTACTTGAAGCGGTAGGTGATGCGACCCTTGGTCAGGTCATAGGGGGTCAGTTCGACGAGGACTTCGTCGCCGACCAGCACGCGGATGCGGTTCTTGCGCATCTTGCCGGCGGTGTGCCCCAGGATCTCGTGATCGTTCTCGAGCCGGACGCGGAACATCGCGTTGGGCAGCAGTTCGACCACCTGGCCGCGCATTTCGAGAAGTTCTTCCTTCGCCAAACAGATACCTCGTGAAATTATGGCGCACCGGCAACCGGGCGGGTTCCCATAGGCGCTAAACGCAAAAAAGGAAAGCACGAACGACCGGACCCGTGGCTGGCACGGCCGGTCGATGCTGTGGGGGGTGAAATAGGGGGCGGCGGCGGGGAGGGCAAGGGTGGCTTCGGGTTTCCCGTCAGCCGTCACCCCGGACTTGATCCGGGGTGACGCTTTTCCAACCGTGCCAGAAGAAGCGGGACCCCGGGTCAAACCCGGGGTGACGTGCAGGGTTCAGCTAGTGTCATCATCACGACGGATTATGCTCCTTCAGGAACGCGGTCATCTCGGTGAGGAATTGCAGCCGGTCTTCGCTGCGCGAGAAGAAATGGTCGCCCAGCGGCTGTTCGATATAGCGATAAGGCTTGCCCGCCTTCTTCAGTTCGGCGGCGAGGGCGCGCGACTGGGCGACGGGGACGCGCTTGTCGACCTTGCCGTGCATCAGCAGGATCGGGGTCGAGAAATCGGCGGCGTGGAAGCGCGGCGAGATCAGCTGGAAATCGGGCGCCTGGGTCTTCAGCCAGTCGCCGATGGTGCGGCCGTTCAGGAACTGGCTGTCATAGCGGCGCAGCGCCGCCAGGTCCGATACACCGGCATAGCTGATCGCGCAGCGATACAGGCCGCCGTCGCGCTGCGCGGCGCGCATCGCTGCATAGCCGCCATAGGATGCGCCGACCATGCAGACGCGCTTGGGATCGGCGATCCCCTGCTTGGCCAGATGGGTGACCGCGTCGTTCAGGTCGTCCTGCATCTTCAGGCCCCATTCGCCCTCGCCCTTCTTGGCAAAGGCGCGGCCATAGCCCGACGATCCGCGATAATTGGGCTGGACGACAACATAGCCGATCTCGGCCAGATATTGCGTCCACCAGTCCCAGCCCTCGCTGTCGCGCGCAAAGGGGCCACCGTGCGGCAGGACGATCAGCGGCAGGTTCTTCTGCCCGATCCGGTGGCGCGGCATGGTCAGTACGGCTTCGATCGGCGTGCCGTCGCGTGCGGCGTAGCGGATCGTGCTGACCGGCGAGAGGCGGCGGCCCTGCAACGACTGGCTGTTCCAGGCCAAGCGGTTCATCTTCGCATTGCGGGTGTCCCAGAAATAGAGCCCGCCGGGCTGTGACGGCGTGCCGACCTCGACGAGGAAGCGGGTCTGGGTGCGGTTCCACGACACGATACGGGCGCGGCGGTCGCCGACCGATCCGTCGATCGCTTCCTGCAATTCCTTCAGCGTCTGGTCGAACCAGACCGAATGGCCGTGGCGGTCGGTGACCTGCGCGCCGATGACGTCGTTTTCCTCCGCGTTGTCGAGGATGCCGTCGACGTCGTAACCATCCAGCGCATAGAGCTTCTTGCCGAGTTTCAGGTCGGGCAGCGAGACTTCGTAGAGCGCGGTGAAGCCGCCTTCGTCGTCGAAGGCGACGGCGCTGGTGCCGTCGGCACGGAAGGTGAGCGGGATGGTCATCCCGTCCTCGTCCTTGCGCACGCGGCGGGCGATGGGGCGGAACGCCTCGCCATTGTTCGCGCGGTAAAGCAGCACCGAGCCGCGCGTGGCATCGTTATACTGATAGCCGGCGCGGACCTGCCCGTCGCCATCGGCATACCATTTGTGCACGTTGGGACGCCCTTCGGCGACGCGGCGGGTCTTGCCGGTCGATACGTCGATCTCGAACACCGAATATTGGAAATCGGCCTCGGTATCGATGCCGGTCTGTTTCGACAGCAGGATGCGCGGCGAACCGTCATGCGCCACCCACAGTACGTCGTCGGCATAGACCCCGGACCGGGTCCAGTCGAGCTTGCGCGTGGTCTTCAGGTCGGTGCTGATCGCCAGCACGCGGGTGACGTAGATTTCCTGACCGAAATAATCCTGCTGTGCACCCAGCCCGATCAGCACCCAGTCGTCATTGACCCAGCGCCACCAGTTGATGTCGGTATCCTCGGGCGCGCCCATCGTGTGCCGCTGCTTGGGATCGATCAGCGAGGTGAGCAGCAGCGCCTGCCGCCCGTTCACCGCGCCCTTGGCCAGCAGGCGGGAGCCATCCGGCGACAGCCTGGGCGATTCGAGCAGGGGAAGCTCGGCGAAGGCGGCGATCGGGACGGGTGTTGCCGGATCGACGGCGGGTGCAGCCGGCGGGCTTTGCGCCGGCAGGGCGGTGGCGAGCGCTAATCCGATCCATGGCAACAGCCGCATTCTGGTCCCCCGTGTGCGGCGGGGCGGGCGGCACGCGGCGCTGCCCCCCGGCAACGTCCGTCCGTCCTGATCGAAAAGCCCCCGCCGTTCGGGCGCGATGGTAGCGCGCGCCCGGCGGGGCGCAATCCGCTTTTCGTTACGCCGCGCCACCCCCGGCGAGCGCGGCGAGCAGTAGCAGGGCGACGATGTTGGTGATCTTGATCATCGGATTGACCGCCGGGCCGGCGGTGTCCTTGTACGGATCGCCCACCGTGTCGCCGGTGACCGCCGCCTTGTGCGCCTCCGATCCCTTGCCGCCATGATTGCCGTCCTCGATATATTTCTTGGCATTGTCCCAAGCGCCGCCGCCGCTGGTCATCGAGATGGCGACGAACAGGCCGGAGACGATGACGCCGAGCAGCATTGCGCCCAGTGCCGCGAAGCCCTGCGCCTGCCCGGCGACCCACATGACGATGTAATAGACGGCTACCGGTGAGAGGACGGGGAGGAGCGAGGGTATGATCATCTCACGGATGGCGGCGCGGGTGACGATGTCGACGGTGCGGCCATATTGCGGGCGGCTGGTGCCGGCCATGATGCCGGGGTCGGCGGCGAATTGTGCGCGGACATCCTCGACCACCGACCCCGCCGCGCGACCGACCGCGGTCATGCCGAACGCCCCGAACAGATAGGGGAGCAGCGCGCCGAGCAACAGCCCGACGATGACATAGGGGTTGGACAGCGAGAAATCGACGGTCAGATCGGGAAAGAACAACCGCAAATCGGTGGTGTAGGCGCCGAACAGGACGAGGGCGGCAAGGGCTGCGGAGCCGATCGCATAGCCCTTGGTCACCGCCTTGGTCGTGTTGCCGACCGCGTCCAGCGCGTCGGTGCGGTGGCGGACCTCGTCGGGCAGCTGCGCCATTTCGGCAATGCCGCCGGCATTGTCGGTGACCGGGCCATAGGCATCCAAGGCGACGACCATGCCGGCCAGCGCCAGCAGCGCGGTCGCGGCGAAGGCGACGCCGATGATGCCGGCCAGCTGGTAGGAGGCGACGACGGCGACGACGATCACCAGCGTCGGCAGCGCGGTCGATTCGAGACTGATCGCCAGCCCTTGAATGACGTTGGTGCCATGGCCGGTGACGCTCGCCCGCGCGATCGACTTGACCGGGCGATAGGCCGTGCCGGTGTAATATTCGGTGATCCATACGAGCGCGGCGGTCACGCCCAAGCCGATCATCATGCACCAGAACAGGTCCATGCCGGTGAAGGCGGTGCCGGCGACCGGGGCCTGCGCGCCCATCGCCCCTTCGACGGTCAGCGTGTCGCCGCCGGGATCGAGGAAGCCCGCGCCGCCAATGACGGCGTTCAGGTCGCCCAGCGCCCAGCTGGCGGCGAAATAGATGGCGGGGACGGCAAGCAGCGCGGTGGTCCAGAATCCCTTGTACAGCGCGCCCATGATCGACTGGCCCTTGCCCAGCCGGACCATGTAGGTGCCGAGGATCGAGGTGATGATGCACACCCCGCCGACCACCAGCGGCAGTGCCATCAGGCGGAGCAGTTCGGCGGGCGGTGCCTGCACCAGCAGCGCGATCGACACCATGGTCAGGCCGATGGTCACGACATAGGTTTCGAACAGGTCGGCGGCCATGCCGGCGCAGTCCCCCACATTGTCGCCGACATTGTCGGCGATGACGGCGGGGTTGCGGGGGTCGTCCTCCGGGATGCCGGCTTCGACCTTGCCGACCAGATCGGCGCCGACGTCCGCCGCCTTCGTAAAGATACCGCCGCCCAGCCGCGCGAAGATCGAGATGAGCGAGGCGCCAAAGGCCAGCGCGGTCAGCGCCTCGACCACTTCGCGGTCGCCCGGACCATGGCCCGCGATGGCGACGAGGTACCAGAAGATGCCCGCGATCGCGAACAGGCCGAGCCCGGCGACCAGCATGCCGGTGATCGCGCCCGATCGGAACGCCATGGTCAGGCCACCCTGCAACGACCCGCGTGCGGCCTCCGCGGTGCGGACATTCGCGCGGACCGAAATCTCCATCCCGACATAGCCCGCCACGCCCGACAGCACCGCGCCGATGACGAAGCCGACGGTCGACAGCGCGCCAAGTGTGGGAAACAGGATGATCGCGACGATCACGCCGACGATGGCGATGGTGCGGTACTGGCGGCCGAGATAGGCCTTGGCCCCCTCCTGGATGGCGGCGGCGATGTCCTGCATCCGCGTATCGCCGGCCGGTGCGCGCAATACCTGCATACTGGTGAAGATGCCGTAGAGCACGGCGAGCGCCGCACATGCCATGGCCAGATAGACGATCGTCATCCGCAAACCCCTCCCTGCGTGGGGCGGCCCGGCTGTCTCGTCGGGTCGATGCCCTTGAAGGGACGCAGCTTATGCCGATGGGCGGGGGGCGCAAGGGATATTACGGGGGAGAAACCCGACCCTGTTATGCTACAACTCGCGTCATCCCAGCGAAGGCTGGGATCTTCCGGCGATAGCACGCCGCAAGAGTGGCTTGAGATCCCAGCCTCCGCTGGGATGAGGCCAAGTTTCGTCAGTGCTGGTAGCCCAAGCGGTCGGGCAGGGGGATGGGCTGACCGTTCTGGAGCGGGTGCAGCCCTTCGCCTGTCGCAAACGTGCCGATCCGCGTGGCGGCGACCGGTGGCTCGCCGTCGCAGGCGAAGAGCAGTTCGTAATCGTCGCCGGCGGTGGCAGCGGTCAGGGCGTCGTGGCCGAATGCCTTGAGGTCGTCCGACACGGGTACGTCGGCGAGGTCGATCGTGACCGCAAGGCCGCTCGCCGAGGCCATGCGTCGCGCGTCGATCAGCAGGCCGTCGGACACGTCCATCATCGCGTGGACGATCGGCGCCAGTGCCTGTCCTTCGGCGAGGCGCGGGATCGGGCGGCGGTAGCGGGCGAGGAGTGACGCCGGTCCCGCCGCACCTTGCGCGATGGCGAGGCCCGCGCCGGCATCGCCGATCGTGCCGGTTATCCACAGGCCATCGCCGGCGCGCGCGCCGTCGCGGCGGGGGGCATGGGCGCTGCGGCCAAGGGCGGTCAGCGAGAGGATGCGGGGGGCGTCGGGCGGGAGCTTCACCGTGTCGCCGCCGAGCAGCGGGCAGCCGAAGGTGCGCAGTACCTCGTCGAGGCCGGCGAGGAACGCGCGGTCCCACGCCTCCTCGCCGATCGGGTAGCCCAGCATCACCCCGAGGGGCACCGCGCCCTTGGCGGCGAGGTCGGACAGGTTGGTCGCGACCAGTTTCCACGCCACGTCGGCGGGCGGGTCGTCGGGCAGGAAATGGACGCCGGCCACGACCATGTCCTTGGTGAGGATCAGGTCGCCCAGATGTGCGGCATCGTCGGTGAGGCCATGTGCCCCGGCATGGAGCGGCAGGCGGCGTAGCGCGGCGAGGAAGTCGGCTTCGGTCACACGCCCGCGATCCACGCGCCATGGGCGTGGGCGGTGGCGAGCATCCGGCGATCGCCATGGCTGAGCCAGCTTTGCACGATCAGCTCCTGGCGTTGCAGCACGCGATCCGGCTCCATCCGGACCCAGGCGAGCGGGCGGTCGGACGTGGCGCGGGCGGCGGCTTCGTCGATCATCGCGGTGATCGCGGCGCGGCGGGCGTCGCCGAGATATTGCCAGACGACCGAGTGCATCAGGACGCGGGTGACGCCCGCTGCCTGCGGTTCGGCAAGGCGAGCGCGGAGCCAGTCGACCGCATCGCCCTGCACCAGATCGACCGGTCGGGCGCGTTGCATGGCGATGGCCGCCGCCAGCCGTTCCTGCCGTTCGGGCTGGTCGGCCCAGATATAGCCGGCGAGGCGGGTGGCGATGGCAGGATCGGTGGCGTCGAGCGGCTGGATGTCGACGCCGCGCACCGACGCGATGTGCAGTAGGACGGCGGGTGGCGGCGGCCCGTTCCATTCGGGACGGATGGTGACCGGGGCGTCTTCGGGACCGACTGTCGTACCGCCCAGATCGAACCGGTAGCGGTCGATCAGCAGGTTGAGGCCGGCGCTCGACCCGATCTCCAGCAGCTCGACCGCCGGGCCGTGGCGCTTTGCAACCTCCAGCAGACCGGCCATCAGGACGCCTGAGCGCATCGGTTCGTTGGTCTGTGGCGGGCCGTCGAGCCACGGCAGCAGCGCGGCGTCGTGTTCGACCAGCACGCGGCGCAGGATCGCCTGCGGCTCGCCTTCGCCCGCGAACAGCGCGGTCAGCTCAGGATCGATGCCGGACCGGGCCAGCGCGTGGAGACCTCCGACGAGGCGGAGCGGCAGCGCATCGGGGATCGGGTCGCCCGGCCAGTCGAGCGTGCGCCGGCCCGTCGCGCCGTCGCGCGACAGGGCGTCGGCCAGCGCCTCGCACACCCGCGCGGTGATCGGCGCGTCCATCGCCGCGCAGAACGCGGCCTGCTGGCGAAAGGCTTGGCGATTCGTCGGTTCGTCGGCCATGGGGCGTCTGTTGCGCCCGCCCCGCACCCCAAGTAAAGCCCGCCGTGCCCATGACCGATCCCATCATCATCGCCGTGCCCAAGGGGCGTATCCTCGACGAAGCCATGCCGCTGCTGGCGCGCGCCGGCATCGTGCCCGAAGCGGCGTTCCGCGATCCCGACAGCCGCGCGCTGCGCTTCAGGACCGACCGGCCGGACATCGACCTGATCCGCGTGCGCGCGTTCGACGTGGCGACGTTCGTGGCACATGGCGCGGCGCAGCTGGGCATCGTCGGGTCGGACGTGCTGGCCGAGTTCGACTATTCGGAGCTGTACGCGCCGGTCGACCTGAAGATCGGGCATTGCCGCATCTCGGTCGCAGAACCGGCGGGCATGGCCGCGACCGACGATCCGCGCGGGTGGAGCCATGTGCGGATCGCCACCAAATATCCGCACACGACCCAGCGCCACTTCGCGGCGCGGGGCGTTCAGGCGGAGTGCGTGAAGCTGAACGGCGCGATGGAGCTGGCCCCGGTGCTGAGCCTCGCGCCGCGCATCGTCGATCTGGTATCGTCGGGCCGCACGCTGAAGGAGAATGGGCTGGTGGAAGTCGAAACCATCGCCGAGGTGACGTCGCGGCTGGTCGTCAACCGTGCGGCGTTCAAGACGCGCGAACAGGTCGTGCCTTTGGTCGATGCGTTCCGCCGGGCGGTGGCGGCATGATCCGGCTGGACGTGAGTGCGGCGGGGTTCGCCGCCGACTTCGCCGCGCTGGTCGATGCGCGGCGCGAGGCCGACAGCGACGTGGCGCGCGACGTGACCGCGATCCTGCGCGCGGTGCGCGAGGAAGGGGATGCGGCGGTCCGGGCCTTTACCGAGAAGTTCGACGGGCATGATCCGGATGCGACCGGATGGCGGATCGAGCTGGCCGACTGCCGCGCGGCGCTGGACGGGCTGGACCCGGAGCTGCGCGCGGCGCTGGAACTGGCGCATGACCGGATCGCGGCGTACCACGCCAAGCAGCGGCCCGAGGATCGCGACGAGGTCGATGCCGATGGCGTCCGGCTGGGTGCCAGGTGGAGCGCGGTCGCGGCGGCGGGGGTCTATGTGCCCGGCGGGCGTGCCGCCTATCCGTCGTCGGTGCTGATGAACGTGGTCCCGGCCAAGGTCGCCGGGGTCGAGCGGATCGTGATGGTCACGCCGACGCCCAAGGGCGAGGTGAACCAACTAGTCCTCGCTGCCGCTGCGCTGGCCGGGGTGGACGAGGTGTGGCGGATCGGCGGGGCGCAGGCGGTCGCGGCGCTCGCCTATGGCACCGACCGGATCAAGGCGGTCGATGTCGTGACCGGCCCCGGCAATGCCTGGGTCGCGGAGGCCAAGCGGCAGCTGTACGGCGTGGTCGGGATCGACATGGTCGCCGGGCCGTCGGAGATCGTGGTCGTGGCGGACGGGCAGAACGATCCGGCATGGATCGCCGCTGACCTGCTGAGCCAGGCCGAGCATGATCCGACCAGCCAGTCGATCCTGTTCACCGACGATGCCGGCTTCGGCGATGCGGTGGCGAAGGCGGTCGATGACCAGATCGCGCAGCTGGCGACCGGACAGGTGGCGCGGGCGAGCTGGGATGCGAACGGCGCGATCGTGATCGTGCCGACGCTCAGCGATGCGATGCCGCTGGTCGACCGGCTGGCGCCCGAGCATCTGGAGCTGGCGGTCGGCGATCCCGAGCCGCTGTTCCGGGCGGTACGGCATGCCGGGTCGGTGTTCCTGGGGCGCTATACGCCGGAAGCGGTCGGCGATTATGTCGCGGGGCCGAACCATGTACTGCCGACCGGGCGGCGGGCGCGCTTTGCGTCGGGGCTGTCGGTGCTGGATTATATGAAGCGGACCAGCTTCCTGGGGCTGGATGCGGCGGCGCTGGCGAGGATCGGGCCGGCGGCGGTCACGCTGGCCGGGGCGGAAGGGCTGCCGGCGCATGCGCGGTCGGTGGCGATCCGGTTGGACGCGCCGGGCAACGGGGCAGCGTAGCTGCACCGAGCCGCACGAAGCGCGTCCGGCCGGCGGCGCGGGCAGCGCCGTCCGACGGCACGGGCTTTGCCCGTGGCGGCCCTGGGTTGCGGCTTTCGGTAGCGGCGCGGCTACTCCCGCGGCAGGGGGAAGGTTTCGGTTCAAAGTTCACTAAGTTCACACTCGTGCGCGATTGGGGCGCCGGGGGGACTGGCGTGTTCGCGGGGCGGACGGTTCAAAGAGCGGTCCCATCCTGTCACCGTCCGCGGCTGTAGGAAAGCGCCCCCTCGACTTGCCACCCAAGGTGGCGCTATGGGGCGGCGCTTATGACCAGCAAGACTTCCCGTCCGCGAGGCGCCCGTCAGGCCCGCGCCGCCGCCCGGTTGGCCGCCGTGCAGGCGCTGTACCAGCATGAGATGGAAGCGACGCCGATCCCGGCGCTGCTCCACGAATTCCACCAGCACCGGCTGGGCGCGACGATCGAGGACGTCGAATATGCCGAGGCCGACGTCCATTTCTTCGACGATGTGGTCAAGGGCGTCGATGCCCGCCGCGAGGAGATCGACGCGCTGATTTCGACCAAGCTGTCGTCCGGGTGGACGATCGAGCGGCTGGACAAGCCGATGCGCCAGATCCTGCGCGCGGGGACCTATGAGTTGCTGGCGCGGGCGGATGTGCCGGTGGCGGCGGTCATCAGCGAATATCTCGACGTGGCGGATGCGTTCTACGACCGGCGCGAGAAGGGGTTCGTGAACGGGCTGCTCGATTCGGTGGCGAAGCAGGTTCGGGGGTAGTTTCTCCCGCCCCTCCGTTTGCTTCGAGCGGAGGTTCGAGCTTGTCGAGAACCGTAGTCGAGAAGGGGGTGCCCCGAGCGACCGGGTTCTCGACGGACGCTTCTCGACTTCGCTCGAAGCTGCTCGAACTGAACGGGTGGGTGGCAAGAGGGGCGCCTATCCCGACCGTTCATGCTGAGTAGGGGCTGAGCGCAGTCGAAGACCCGTATCGAAGTACCTGTCGAGGTCCTTCGATACGCCATTTCGACAAGCTCAATGGCTACTCAGGACGAACGGGTCTGTCCGCCGCAGAGCCGAGCCACCCTCGCAACGCCGCATTCACCGCCTCCGGTGCCTCCCACGGCACGAAATGCCCGGCTTCCACCTTCACCACGCGCAGGTCGGGGACATAGCCGGGCAACGCGTCGAGCTGCACCGGCAGCAACGCATGGTCCTGCATGCCCCAGATCACCAATGTCGGCTGGGGTATCGGCGGGAAGGGGCCGTCGAGCCATGCCGGGCGGTCGGGCTGTTCGCCGGGCGCGGGGACGATGATCGGGGAAGCGCGATACCAGTTGAGCATTGCGGTCATCGCGCCGGGATTGCCCCATTCGTCGAGATAGGCCGCCTTGTCCTCGCCCGCGATGGCGCGGGTGACGAACCGGGCGAAGCCGTTCGTGAAGAAATGTTCCAGGCCGGTCCCCGTCAACCCCTTGTCCAGCGACGTATCGCGGAACCGGGTCATATACTGGCTCGCGGCACGCTGATCGGGATCGTCGAACAGCGAGCGCTGGAAGACCAAAGGATGCGGGGCGTTGCAGATCACGAGCCGCTCGATACGGTCGGGATGGTTGAGCGCGGCCATCCATGCGATCGCGCCGCCCCAGTCATGGCCGACCAGCGTGAAGCGGGCGATCCCGAGCGCGTCGGCCAGTGCGATCAGGTCGGCGACGATGCGCGCCGGGGCATAGTCCGCGACTGCCGGCGGCTTATCGGACTTGGCGAAGCCGCGCTGGTCGGGGGCGACGACATGATGGTCGCGGGCGAATTCGGGCAGCTGGTGCCGCCATGTCCGGTGCGATTCGGGAAAGCCGTGGAGGAAGATCAGCGCCGGATGCGCGGGGTTCCCGGCGATCGCCACATCGAGCGCGACGCCGGTCGACAGCGCGATGCGGCGCAGTTCGGTCATGGATAGCTCACCGTCTTGGGAATTTCGGGAATCGGAATGAACTCTTCCGAATCGTCGGGCACCTTCGGGAAGTTGCCCGCCTTCCAATCCTGTTTCGCCTGATCGATGCGGTCGCGGCGCGAGGAGACGAAATTCCACCACACGAAGCGTGGGGTGGTGAAGGCTTCCCCGCCGCACAGCATCACGCGTGCGCCGGCGGACGAGCGCAGCGTGGCGGCGATGCCGGGGCGCAGCACGTAGAGCGTCATCGGTTCGAGGTTCACACCGTCGAGCGCCGCATCGCCGTGCGTCAGGTAGAGCGCGCGTTCGTCGGCGCCGGCGTCGATCGGGATCGCGCCGTTCGGCTCCAGCACGATATCGGCATAGATGGTCGCGGCGTACTGGGTGGTCGGGGCCGACGCGCCCCACAAATCGCCCATGACGACGCGCGCGGTCGCGCCGCTGGCGGAGACGACCGGCAGCTTCGCAGCTTCGACATGTTCGAACGCGGGGTCCATTTCCTCATGGGACTCCGGCACCGCCAGCCACGTCTGGATGCCCGAGAGGAGCGGGCCGCCGGCACGCTCGTCGGCAGGGGAGCGTTCGGAATGGACGATGCCGTGGCCGGCGGTCATCAGATTGACCGCGCCGGGTTCGATCCGGGCGAAGGTGCCCAGCGAATCGCGATGGTCGATCGCCCCGCCGAACAGATAGGTGACGGTGGCCAAGTTGATGTGCGGATGGCGGCGCACGTCGATCCCTTGTCCGGGGTCGAGTTCGGCCGGGCCCATCTGATCGAAGAAGATGAACGGGCCGACCATCGTACGGGTCCTGGTCGGCAGGGTGCGGTGCACCTTGAACCCGCCGAGATCGTGGGTGACCGGCTGAATCGTCTGAAGGAAGAAGCGGTCGTTTTCCATCAGTCGGCGTCCAGTTCGGTATAATGGCGGAAGATGCCGTCCGTATTGAACGCGATCCGGCGGTCGCTGGCAAGATAGGCGGCGATTCCGGGCAGTTCGGCGACCCGGTCGCGAATGTCGATCAGGCGCGGGATGTCGCCGGTGAGCGTAGCCATGCGCTGCGGAAAGGCGTAGCGCAGCCCCTCGACCAGCTGGAACAGCGAGGTGTCGACATAGGTCCAGCGATGGTCGATCGCCCATGCCCCGCCATGTTCGCTGATCAGGGTTTCGAAATAGCCCAGATATTTGGGCAGGCGTTCCTGCAGGAACTGCTGCGCCGCGCGCGCCGATTCCGGGCGCTGTTCGTCATAATAGGCCGACATGGCGACCGGGTGATGGACCGCGTGCACTTCGGCGATCAGATCGGCGATGGTCAGCTGCCACTGGTTCGCCCATTGCCGGTCGCGGATGCTGGAGAGGGCAAGGCCGTGGCGCTCGCCCAGATATTGCAGGATGTTGGCGACCTGCGCCAGGCGCATCCCTTCGAGTTCGAGGAAGGGCGGGGCGAAGGGCGCGCGGGGCTGGCGTGCGAGGTGGCGCTGCATCGCCTCCACCCCCTCAATCCGGGCGCAGTCGCGATAGTCGATGCCGGCGGCCTCCATCGGCAGGCGGACGAACTCGCCGCGCCCCTGGATGGTGGGCCAGTACCACAGGTCGTAGATCAATCGGCGTCTCCGGGCGCGCGGGCGCGGATCGCCAGCGCATGAATGCGGGTCGCGAGCAGATCGGCCAGCGCGCGATTGACCAGCCGCTGCCGCGCGACGCGCGACTGTCCGGCAAAGGCATCGGCGACGATATCGACCGAGAAATGGGTCTCTCCCGTACCGTCGTCGCCCATATGGCCGGCATGGTGGTGGCTGTCGTTGGTGACGGTGAGTGTTGTCGGCGACAGGGCATCCGTCAGGCGGGTGGCGATCAGGTCGGCGAGCGGAATGGTGGCGGTGTCGGTCATGCGACCTATATAACGCGCTTTGCCAGAGGGAGTCGCGTGGCGCGCGAGAGAATATCGAAGGATCGCCCCAATGCCCGGTTCCATGGGCGGGTCGAAGCGAACGGGCGGCCGTGTGAGGTGCCGGGGTGCCCGGAGGCGGGCGAGTTCCGCGCGCCGCCGCTGGAGGGCGCACCGCAGGGCGGCGACCGGCCGAGCGCCTATCGCTGGTTCTGCCTCGACCATATCCGCGCGTTCAACGCGGGGTATAACTACTTCGCCGGCATGACCGCGGAGGAGATCCACGATGCGCAGCGGCCCTATGCCGGATGGGAGCGGGAGACGCGCGCCTTTGCACGGGCGGGAACCGATCCGGGGCCGGCCTGGGCCGACTTCGCCGATCCGCTGGATGCGATCGGCGCGAAGTTCCGGGGTGTGCGCGAGGCGCGGGCCGAGCGGCAGGACGGGCGGCCGCTCAGCCCGGCGGACCGGTCGGCGCTGAAGGTCATGGGGCTGGCGGTCGATGTCGACCGGACGGACCTGCGCAAGCGCTATTCGGAGCTGGTGCGGCAATATCATCCCGACCGCAATGGCGGGGATCGCAGCCATGAGGCGGCGTTGCAGAAGGTGATTGCGGCGTATCAGCAGTTGAAGGGGGCGGCTGCGTTTGCGTGAGGGGCTTACTGCCCCCCATTACCCACCCCGTTTGGTTCGAGCAGCTTCGAGCTTGTCGAGAAGCGTCCGTCGAGAACCCTGTGTTTGGGGCAACCCCTTCTCGACTTCGGTTCTCGACAGGCTCGAACCTGCGCTCGAAGCAAACGGAGTGGGGAAATGGTGACTGGTGAGGGTGGCTCACCCCAACCCGAGCGCCACCGCCTCCAGCTGTTGCGCGACCATCGCCCAGCCGCCCTCGAACCCCATTTCGGCGTGCATCTTCGCCGTCTCGTCGTCCCAGTGCCGGGCCGCGGCGCGGTAGAGGGTGGCGCCGTCGCCATCGGCTTCGAAGGTGAAGACGCCGACGAAGGTCAGCCGCTGCGGCTGCGGTATCCAGCCCGGTGCGAAGGCGTTGGTGAACACGATGCGTTCGTGGGGCACGACGTCGAGGATCACGCCCTCGCCGGTCATCGCCTCGCCATTGGGCCCGCGCATCGTGGTGGCGAAACGGCCGCCGGGTACGAGGTCGAGGCCGAGCAGTTCGGTCGTCCACGGACGCGGCGCCCACCATTTGGGCAGATGGTCGGTCCAGGCCCGCCATACGGTTTCGACGGGGGCGGGGATGCGGCGTTCGATGGCGAGTTCGTGTTCAGGGATCATGGGCGTGATCCTACCAGTCCGAAGCGTGCTCCCATAGGGTCGCTGGCGACGACCGAGTAACTGCCGCCGGGGATCTGGTCGGGACCCTGCAGGATCGTGCCGCCGCCCGCCGTGATCCGTGCCGCGGCATGGTCGATATCGGCGACCATCGCATAATATTGCCAGCCGGGCTGGGCGCCGGGGAAGGTGCCCATTGCCGCGCCGATCGCCGTATCGCCGCTCAGCAGGAATTTATACTCGCCGAGCGGACCCATCGGCATCGCACCTTCCTGTCGCCAGCCGAAGCGGGCGGTATAGAAGGCGATGGCCCGGTCCTGATCGGGGGCGGTCAGTTCGTTCCATACGAAATGGCCGGGCGTCGCGCCGTTCGCATCCTGAAACGATGCGCTGGGTTCGGCGCTTTCGCTGCGCATCAGGTAGAGCGCGGCGCCCTGCGGATCGGTCAGCATCGCCATGCGGCCGACGCCGGGCATCGACATGGGCGGCATGTGCTGCGTACCGCCGTTCGCGACGAAATCGGCCGCGGCCGCATCGACATCGTCCACCGCGACATAGCCGAGCCAGGTCGAGGCCGGCATGCCCGGCGGCATCGCCATCAGCCCGGCGACGGGAATGCCGGCGGCGGTGGTGAACAGGCGATAGTCGATGCCGGGCGTGCCGGAATCCTGCACGGTCCAGCCGACGACGTCCCCATAGAAGGCGGCTGCCGCATCGACGTCGCGGGTCAGCAATTCGTACCAGACGAAATCGCCCCGGCGGTTCATGCGCCTGCTCCCATGTGTCGATCGAAGATGGGGGTGAAGCCGCCATAGACCATGCGCTTCCCGTCGAAGGGCAGGGCGCGGTCGGCCATGCGCGGGTCGGCCATCATCGCCTGCCAGCCGCTGTCGCGCACGTCCTTTGACGGCCATTCGATCCACGAATAGCAGGCGACCTCCCCATCCCGGAGATCGACGGCGCGGGCATAGTCGGTGTGCTTGCCCGGCGGCACGTCGTCGCCCCAACCCTCCACGACGCGCAGCGCACCGTGATCGCGGAAGACCTGCGCCGATTCGGCCGAGAAGGCGAGATAGGCGTCCTGGCTGTCGGCCGGGACCGGGGTCAGGCAGCCATCGACATAGCCGGGCGTGGCGTCGTCGCCGCTGACCATCACCCCGTCGAACCCGCCATAGATCATGCGCTTGCCATCGAACGGCATGTCGAGTTCGGCCATGCGCGGATCGGCCATCATCGCCGCGCCGACGCGGTCGCGGGTCGCACGGTCGGGATATTCGATCCAGCTGAACAGCACCTCCTCATCATCGGCCAGCGCGACCGAGCGCGCGAAGCCGGTATGGGTGCCCGCCGGCACGTCGTCGCCCCGGCATTCGACCAGGCGCGTCGCGCCGAGATCGGCAAAGATCGCCGCCGCCTGCGCGACATGGGCTTCGTAAGCCGCGCGGTTGGCGCGTGGCACCGGGGTCACGAACCCGTCGATATAGGTCATGCACAGTCTCCCTTGGCCACCCATTCGGCATAGCCGGCGGGCGGTTTGCCGGTGAACCCGGCCAGTTGCGCGGCGAGCGCGCGGTGAAAGGCGGGGCGGGCGGTGCCGCGTTCGACATAGGTGACGAGCGTCGGATGCGCGGCGAGCTGTTCGCTGCCCTCCATGATCCGCAGCACCGCGACCATCATCAGGTCGCCGATGCTGAACGCGCCGTCATACCATTCCCGGTCGCCCAGCCGCGCCGCGACCTCGCCAAAGCGTTCGGCGATGCGCGCGTCGATCGCGGGCAGGCGCGGTTTCGACCAGGGTTCGTCGCGTTCGAACAGGGTGGCGACGGCATGGTCCATGATCGGCGGTTCGACGGTATTGAGCGCGGCGAACAGCCATTCGGTCGCGCGTGCCTTGCCCGCCGGATCGGTCGGCAGCAACACGCCGTGGCGTTCGGCAAGGTGCAGCACGATCGCGCCCGATTCGAACAGCGTCAGGTCGCCGTCCTGATAGGTCGGCACCTGTCCGAAGGGCTGGCGCGCGCGGTGGTCGGAACGCTTCTGCGCGCCCTGCGACAGATAGTGGACGTCATAGGGCCGGCCCGCTTCCTCCAATATCCAGCGGACGCGCAGGTCGCGGACCTGGCCCTGCGCGAAATCAGGCACCCAGTCGAAGGCGGTGATGACCGGGCGGGTCATGCCGCGCCCTCCGCATGGGCGGCCTCCGCCGCCGCCATGTCCATGGTGAACGGACCCCAGCCATGACCGTCGAGGTCCTCGAACGCGCGGCTGTACATATAGCCTTCGTCCTCGGGATCGTGCAGTTCGCGCCCGCCCGCCGCCAATGCGGCCTCGGTGATCGCGTCGACGCCGGCACGGTCGTCGAACGAGAGGGCGAGCAGCACGCCGCTTTCGGTCTTCGCATCGATGATCCGCTTGGGCGTGAAGGTCGCGTAGAAGGCGCGGTCGAGCAGCATGACGTGGATGCTCTCCGACCAGGTCATGCCCGACCCGCGTTCGTTCGAGAATCGGCCGTCCTTCACGAAGCCGATCGCTTCGTAGAAGCGCGTCGCCGCGGGCACATCGGCGACCGCGAGGTTCACGAAAATCATCTTCGGCATGGCACCCTCTCCCCGGCTCAACCGAATCGCTGTTTGTATTGGATGCGCGTCGGGGTTAGAAAAAGCAACGATGGAGTTAGAAAAAGTAACTATTGATGCCAAGCGGCGCTATGACGATGCCTGCGGCGCGGCGCTGGGCATGGAATATGTCGGCGAACGCTGGGCGCTGCTGCTGATCCGCGAGCTGCTGCTGGGGCCGCGCCGGTTCGGGGAGATACGCGCCGGCCTGCCCGGGATCAGCGCCAACGTCCTGACGCAGCGGCTGGCGGGACTGGAGGCGGCGGGGATCGTCGAGCGGCTGCGCCTGCCGCCGCCCGCCAATGCGCAGGTCTATGCGCTGACCCGCTGGGGCTATGAGGCGGAGCCGGTGGTGCTGGCGCTGGCGAAATGGGCGCTCCGGTCGCCGACGCACGATCCCTCGCTGCCGTTTTCGGCGGTGTCGCTGATGCTGGCGCTGAAGATGCTGCTGGTGCCGGAGCGGGCAGGGGACTGGTGCGCGACGGTCGCGTTCCGGCTGGGCGACGATCCCTATGTCGCCGAACTGGCGTCCGGGGCGCTGTCGGTGACGCGGGGGCTGGGAGCGGCGGACGCAACCTTGTCCGGCCGCCCTTCGGCGTTCCTGCCGGTCGTGTTCGGCGCGAAGCCTTTGTCGGCGGCGGTGGCCGAAGGGGCAATCGCGCTGGAGGGGAACCGCGCCATCGCCGAACGGTTCACGACGCTGTTCCGATTGCCGCCGAAGGTTGAGTAGGCGGCCCGCTTCGTCCTAAAGACCGCTGCGGCGCATCAATACGCGCCCACGCGAAAGGCCCGCATGACCACCGATACCCTGCCCCAGCCGTCCGAAACCACGATCCTGAGCGCGCCCGACCGGATGGTGAAGGTGCGCGAGATGTTCGGCATCGACAGCGACCTCGAAGTCCCCGCCTTTTCGGTCGCCGACGAACGCGTGCCCGATGCAGATCCGGCCTATGTGTTCGATCCCGACACGACGCTGGCGATCCTGGCGGGCTTTGCGCACAACCGGCGGGTGATGGTGCAGGGCTATCACGGCACCGGCAAGTCGACCCATATCGAACAGGTCGCGGCGCGGCTGAACTGGCCGTGCATCCGCATCAACCTCGACGCGCATATCAGCCGGATCGACCTGATCGGACGCGACGCGATCGTGCTGAAGGACGGGCAGCAGGTCACCGAGTTCCGCGAGGGGTTGCTGCCCTGGGCGCTGCAGACGCCGACCGCTTTGGTGTTCGACGAATATGACGCGGGCCGCCCCGATGTGATGTTCGTGATCCAGCGCGTGCTGGAGACCGAGGGCAAGCTGACGCTGCTCGACCAGAACCGCGTGATCCGGCCGAACCCGTATTTCCGGCTGTTCGCGACCGCCAACACGGTCGGTCTGGGCGATACGAGCGGGCTGTATCACGGCACGCAGCAGATCAACCAGGGGCAGATGGACCGGTGGAACATCGTCGTCACGCTGAACTACCTGCCCGCCGCGACCGAGGCGCGGATCGTGCTCGCCAAGTCGGGCGAGTACGACAAGGTCGGCGGCAAGGAGACGGTCGAGAAGATGGTGCGCGTGGCCGACATGACCCGGCGCGGCTTCGTCAACGGCGATATCTCGACGGTCATGTCGCCGCGGACGGTCATCACCTGGGCGCAGAACGCGCTGATCTTCGGTGACGTCGGTTTCGCGTTCCGCCTGTCGTTCCTGAACAAGTGCGACGAGGCGGAGCGGGCGCTGGTCGCGGAATATTATCAGCGGGTGTTCGGCAAGGACCTGCCCGAGAGCGTGGTGGGCAAGGCGTAACCTGTTCCGTCACCCCGGGCTTGACCCGGGGTCCCGCTTTTACCGACAGCAGCAGAAGAAGCGGGACCCCGGATCAAGTCCGGGGTGACGATAGGGTCGGGTAGTCGCGGCAGGGATAGTGGCCGGCGCGGGCCGTCATAAGGGTGTCGCAATCGCCCAATCCGCCGCGACTCTCATTGACTCCCGTGTCAGCAACCCCCACGCTCTCCCCATGGCACATCAGCATCCGCTTGCCGTCGCTCCGGGCGACATCGACCATATGGGGCACGTCAACAATGCCGTGTACCTGTCATGGGTACAGGACGCGGTGGTCGCCTATTGGGAGCGGGTCGCCCCGGCCGATGCGGTCGCCAAGCATCTGTGGGTCGCGCTGAAGCACGAGATCACCTATCGCCGGCCCGCCTTCCTCGACGATCCGATCGTCGCCACGGTGGTGGCCGAACGGGTGGAGGGCGTGCGGGCTTATTTCTCCACGCTGATCAAGCGCGGCGAGGAGGTGCTGGCCGAGGTGCAGAGTACCTGGTGTTCGCTGGATGCCATCACCAAGCGTCCGGCGCGGCTGGCGCGCGACGTGGTGCATCGTTTCCTGCCCGAATAACGATTTCGTTTTCTGCAATTGCGGTAAGAACCTGTGCAGTTGCGATGTTGCGCTGCACCAATCATATCTCCGGTCAACGAACGACGCCCGAGCGTCGAACCTTCAACCGACCGGAGACAGACCCATGCGCAGCTTTGCCGCCGCCGCCGCCTTTCGCGTTGCCCTCGTCGCTGCGGGCATGTTGATCCCGACCCTCGCCTCGGCCAACGAGATCGAGCGCGACGGGTACAAGTTCGACTATAATCGCAGCGTCACCGACAAGGGCGAGACCGTCCTCTCGGGCACCGTCAAGACGACCGGCGAACCGTTCCGCCTGGTGGTGCGCGACCGCACCGTGACCGGCGACGTCGGCGGCCGCGCGGTCCGCTTCCGCATCGCCAAGCCGCTGCCGAGCGCCGCGGTGGTTGCCGCCCGCTAAGCGCGACGACCTTCCCGGGTCGCGACGCCCGTCCCTGAAAAGGGGCGGGCGTTTTGCGTTCAGTCGTGCGGCGTGCGGATGACTTCCCATTCGCCGAGCGATTCGAACCCGGCCGATCGGGCGAGGGCGATCGAGGCGAGATTGTCGGTCTGACAGCGATATTGCGGTTCCAGCCCCGACTCGACGGCATGGTCGGCGATCGCGCCGACGACCGCGCGGCCCAGACCGCGACCGCGCGCCTCCGGCAGGGTCAGCACGCCGAGATCGCCGAGCGGGCTTTCGTGCCAGCGCAACATGCTGGCGGCGCAAACGATCCGGTCGCCGTCGAACCCGCCGAACACGACTGGATGGTCGAATTCGACCCATGCTGCGTCCATGTCCTGCGCCGAGGCTGCGTCGCGAAATTGCTCGAACGCGTGGCGGTCGCCGGGGCCGAGCCGGCGGACGGTGTGCTGCCCCGACGAACGTCCCGGTGAGGGCACACGATAGAAGAGGTGATCGGGATCGTGCAGGCGTATGCCATGCTCCGACAGCCTCGCCCGGATCGCGGCGATCCGCATCGGCGTCGTGTCGGACAGGCCGGTGCGCCGGGCAAGCGCCGGGGCGATGGCGACCGCCGCCGTCCCGTCGCGCCGCGTCAGGATCATGACATAGGTTTCGCCGAGCGACTCGTCGCTGCGCAGCGAAACCCGGCCGTCGTCGAATACGCATCGGCCGCTGCCGAACGCCTGTTGCCAATACTCGATAACGGCGGGCGGGATCATCGATAGTCGATCCGCCACAGCTTGAGCGGCGACCCCTTGGGCAGCGGCACCGGGGTCAGCCATCCCGGCACCTTGCCATGCGCCAGCAGGTCGTAGAAGCCGCCGGGCGAGCGGGCGCGGTAAACGGTCGTCTCCGCCATGTTGGGGCAGGTCAGCAGATAGGTCGCGCCATGCCGCCGGGCGATGGTGCGGAAATTGTCCGGATCGCCCTGGAACGCGTGATGCACGTCGAGGATCGCGTCGCCGTTGCGATGGTACGGGCCGGTGATGCCGTCATGATGCGTCGCGACGATCAGGCGGGGCCCGAGATCGACATGGGTGAACATTACCGCCGCCGGAATCCGGTTCAGCGCCTGTAGCGCGGGCAGGCTGGCGCAGCGGGCGCCCGCGCGGAGCACCTGCTTGGTGCGGGCGTCCTGCGGCTTGATGCGCACGCTCTTGCCGACACCGGCGGCGGGCAGGCTGGAGAGTGCACGCACCACCGGATCGACCGCGAAGCTGCCCAGCACCAGCACCGCCGCGACGCTGCCGAGTACCCGCACGATCGCACTATTGCGCGACAGCAGCCATGGCAGCAGCACCCAGGCGAGGGCGACCGCGCCGGGCACCGCCAGCAGCTGTGCCGCCGGGCCGGCGCGGATCTGCCAGAACAGCATCGCGACGGCGAAGGCGGTGAACAGCGTGATCGCCGCCCATGGCACGAGCGTCGGCGACCGGCGTGCGCGCCACGTGGCGAAGATGGTGCCGAGGAGGCCGATGATCGGTCCGGTGACGATCGGCAGAATGGTGCGGCCGGGCATCGAATAGAGCGGCTTGGCCTCGCGCACATTGTTCAGCCAGGTGCGGGCCAGCTCCTCCGACACGCCTTCGGGACGTTGCAGGCATTGCGGGAACAGCGCGGCAAAGGCGCCGGCCAGCGCGCCGCCGGCGACCAGCGCCAGCGCGAGACGGACGAGGCGGTTTTCGGGCGCGATCCATGCCAGCAGCACCAGCAGCGCGCCACCCGCGACCACCGCCGACAGCCACACCGGGGTCAGCGCGTCGCAGCGCATCGCGTAATTGGCGTTGGAGGCGAAGGCGACGAAACCGATCGCGCTCGCCCCCGCCAGCGTCGCGCCATAGACGGTCAAGCGGCGTGCCTCCGCCCGCTCCCAGACCCAGCGCAGGGCGACGATCGCACCGGCCATCGCGCAATAGGGCAGGAGTTCGAGCCCGATGGTCAGCGATAGCGCCGAGGACAGGCCGACGACCATGCCGCCGCGCGCCTGTTTCGGATCGGCAAGGCCGGCGACCGTCCAGGCGAGGCAGGCGAGCTGCCAACCATGATGGTCGATGCGTTCGGGCATGAACATCAGCAGCGTCGACGAACAGCCGAGCAGGAACAGGATCGCGAACGGCCATGCCACCGGCGACACCAGCCGCCGCACCGTCACCGCCAGCGCCGCCATCGCCACGCCCATCGGCAAGAGCGGCGCGATGCCGACCGCGAGCTTTTCTGCCCAGACCGGCCCGGCAAAGGGCTTGAGCAACAGGATCAGCCCCGCGATCGGCAGGTCGACCAGGCGCGACCAGTGGATGTCCAATCCCCCCGGCGGGTTCAGCCGGTATTGGCGCAGGTCGTACCAGCCCTGACCGCCCAGCCACGCACGCACCTGCATCAGGCGCATATTGTCGTCGGTGTCGGACAGGGCCAGCCAATGGACTGCGTTCCAGCGTTGCCACAGGAACCACGCGGCGATCACCACCCAGGCGAGCAGCAGCCAGCGCCGCCAGTGACGGTCGAGTTCGGTGAGGCGCGCGGGCGTGTCGGTCAAAATCGCTTTCCCCAAGCCGCCACGCATTCTACGGCGGCTGTCCTGCCATGGTGGCAACAGGCGCGCTGTATCGGATGGCGCGCAAAGGACAAGGGTGGCACGCGGGTGATCGCGCGGATCGAACGGTTGATGGCGGATGGGGTGCTGGGGCAGTTGATCCGCTTCGGCATCGTCGGACTGTTGGCGACGGCGGTCTATTCGGCGGTGTATCTGCCGCTGGTCTATCATGTCCTGCCGACCGGCTATGCGTTCGTCGCGGTGATCCCGGCCTTCGTGGTCGCGGCGACCTTCGGCTGGTTCGCGCACGGCCGCTGGAGCTTTCAGGGCCATGGCACGCGGACCGAGGGTGCCGAACAGCCGATCAAGTTCGTGCTTGTGCAGGGGTTCGGCATGGTGCTGAACGGCCTCTTCACCTTCGGCATGGTCGATCTGGGCGGGTTGCCCGACTGGAGCCCGCTGGTCCCCGCCGTGCTGGTCACGCCCTTCGCCACCTTCGCGCTCAACCGTTCATGGGTATTCGGATAAGATGGACCGCATCGTTTATGACCGCATGGCGGCGCACGACTCGACGCATTGGTGGTATCGCGCGCGGCGCGAAATCCTGGCCGACTATGTCGAGCGCTATGCCGGGTTGAAGCCGGGCTCGCGCATCCTCGAGATCGGTTGCGGCACCGGGCACAATTTGCCGATGCTGGGGGCGTTCGGCGAGGTCGACGCGATCGAGATCGATCCGGCGGCGCGCGCCATCGCCAGCGAGCGGCTGGGCAAGCCGGTCGGCACCGCGCCGCTGCCGACGCTGGCGGGGGTGACTGGCACCTATGACATGATCGCGGTCCTCGACGTCGTCGAGCATATCGAGGACGATGTCGCGACGTTTCGCGGCATGGCCGAGCGGTTGGCACCCGGCGGCAAGATCCTGGTCACCGTCCCGGCGCACCAGTGGATGTGGAGCGCACACGACGTGGTGAACCATCATCATCGCCGCTATTCGAAGGCGACGCTGGCCAAGGCGATTGCCGATGCGGGCCTGAAGCATAACGGCCTGCGCTATTTCAACTCGCTGCTGTTTCCCGCCGCCGTCGCGGCGCGGGTCGCGGGCAAGCTGACCGGCAAGGACGACAGCGACGACTCGCCGCCGCCCAAGCCGCTGAACAAGGCGTTCGAGGCGATCTTCCGGCTGGAACGGCATCTGCTGGGGCGCTTGCCGATGCCGCCGGGGCTGTCGATCGTTACCTTGGTGACCAAGTAGCGTCCGTCATCGCCGAGGCGAGGCGGGCGACGACGCTGGCATGGTCGGGCAGGAACGGGGATAGGGCGCGGGCCGGCGGAATGCCGGTGCCTTCGTAGAATTTCCCGTCGGCAGCGCGATAGGCTTCGGCGGGGAGCGTCAGGCTCCAGCCGTTCGGTAGCGGCTTCACCAGTTGGTCGGACAGCGCGCCGCGGGTCCGGCCGCCGACATGCCGGACATGGGGCAGCGCGCGCATCGCGAGGGTGAAGGTTTCGCCTGCGCTGACGGTAATGTCGCTGGTCAGCAGCGTCACCCGGCCGGCGTAGCGCATCCGCGACGACGGTTCGACGCGGAACGGCTGCCATCTATTCGTTCCGACCGGGGCCTTGGCAAAGCCGAGGGTCGGGCGGCTGGCGAATCGTCCGGCGATCCGCAGACTGACGCTGTCATAACCGCCGCGATTGTTGCTGACGTCGACGATGACGCCGGGCAGGTCGCGGAAATCGGTCAGTGCCGCATCGAGTGCGGCGTCCAGCGCGGCCAGTTCGCCCTGCCCCTGTTCGGCGAACCCGCCCATGGTCAGGATGTTGATATAGCCGATTCGGCCGATCCGCCCCCACAGGATGCGGCGACGCGCGACGAGATGGCCGCCGCCGTCCAGCAGGGCGGTGATGCCGGTGCGATAGCGGTCGTTCCACGCGCGCTCGCGGGCGGCGGGATCGGCGCCGAGCGCCGGGTCAAGCCGGGCGGCACGCAGCGTCGGCGCCTCGCCGCTCTCCATGCTTCGGTCTTCGCCGTCGATCGTTGCCGACAGCGAGACGTGCGCGTCGTCCAGCGGATCGAGTGCCGCTGCCAATCGGTCGTACAGCGTTGCGGGGGTGCTGTCGGTCGGGATCGCGGAAAGCCGCTTTGCGAGCTGTCGACGGTGGCGCTTGCGTGGGGGTGTCCGGGGGTAGAGGTCGGCGAAAGTCGCCGCGACGAGGCTGGCGATGTCGCTGCTGGACCAAGAGCGCGCGGTCCAGCAGGCGGCGGGCAGGGCGGCGATCCGCCGGTACACATAGCGCGTCTGGCCCTGGCCTTCCGAAAACGCGACTTGGTCGGGATCGAGCATCGTCGCGTCCTGATCGACGATCGTCTGCCCGGCATCCGTATCGGGGTCAGGGTAACAATAGGGGCCGGCGACATGGTAGAGCGCCGGGCGTCCGGCCGTTACCGTCAGGAGCTGGCCATAGCCTTCCGCCCGCCATGTGCCGGTGAGATCGGCGGGCGCTGCTCCAAGCGTCAGCGGCAGAACCGCCAGGGCGATCAGGCGTCGGGCGAATGGCAAGCGCTCAGCCCCGCCGGAACCATTTGAACTTCGGACCTGCCGATTGCAGCACGCCATGCCGGAACAGGCGCGCGCCCAGACTGATCGTGATCGCGACCCATAGCAGTTGCCATGCAAGGGCGGCGACATGCGGCCAGATGTCGGCGCTGGTCGCGGCGCGGCCGGCCATGGCGAAGGGGCTGCTGAACGGGAACAGCTCGGCTGCCGTCGCGATCCAGGTGCCGGGCCGTCCGATCGCGGCCAGCGCGAAGGCGAACATCGCCATCTGGAAGATGGTGATCGGTAGCGACAGCATCTGGATCTCGCGCGGGGTCGATGCCTGCGCGCCGACGGTCAGGAACACCGATCCGAGCAGCATATAGGCGAGCGTGAAATAGAGGATGTACAGCAGCACGAACCCGGGAAAGCCGATCGCGGGCGCGATGCCCGACAGGCCTGCGGCGAATTCGGGCGGCAGCAGCGCGCCGATATTCGCCCCGACCGCCGCCCAGAAGGCGAGGAACAGGATCGCCACGCCGAACATGCCGATCAGCTTGCCGAGGAACACCGATTCCAGCGGCACGGCGGCAGCCAGGACCTCGATCACCTTGTTCGAGCGTTCCTCCGCCATGGTGCCGACCGCCTGTCCCGCCAGCATCAGCGTGACGACGAACAGGGTGACGACGGCGAAGGTGCCCGCTGCGCTCTTGCCGCCGAGCGACGTGCTGTCGCGTTCGACGCGGGTGAAGGTCGGTTGCGACAGCGGCGCTCCGGACAGGCCGGCACGCCGGTCACGCACCGCCTGTTCCGCGATCGCCGCCAGATATCTCGCGGTGGTCGACGTGATATTGGCGTGGATCAGCTGCGGTGCCTCGAGCGGGCCATAGAGGACCGAGGGCACGTCGACGTCGGGATCGGACAGCAAGGCGCGCGCCTGTGCGGCAGGATCGGCGGCGGGCGCGACGGTCGCCAGCGGCGGCAAGCCGCGTTCGCGGGCAATCGCCGGGCGGATCAGCGCATCGGCGGCGCGCAGCCGCGCGGCATCCTCCGGCGTGGCGATGGCGTAGAGCTTTTCCTTGCCCTCCGCGCCCTGACCCACGGTCATCGCGCCGAGGCTGCCCATCGCGCCGAACCCGGCGAACAGCAACGGGGCGAGCAGGAAGAGGAGGAACATCGGCGTCATCACCGTCGCGGCAAAATCGCGGCGGGCGATGGTCATGGTCTGGCGGATCAGCTTGGCGGTGTCGCTCATGCCGCTTCCCCCCGCGCGGCGTCGCCGACGATGCGGACGAACGCGTCGTGCAGCCCGGGCCGTTCTATCGAGAGGCCCGAAATGCCGTAGCCCGCGTCGATCAGCCGCACCAGCATCCCCTCTATGCCGTCCGCCGGCAGCGTGAAGCGCCAGCCGCCGCGATCCTCCTGCGCATCGGCGGGCAGCAGCGCGGCGATGCCCGGTGCGGGGTGGTGCGGCACGTAATGCGCCTTCATCGGCAGCAGCGCGCGGGCGTCGTCGACAGTCCCCTCGAACCGGCGACGGCCGCCGGCGATGACGCATAGCCGGTCGCACAGCCGTTCGGCATGGGCCATGACGTGCGTGGAAAACAGGATGGTCGCGCCCCGGTCGCGCTCGGCGCGGATCAGCGCTTCCAGCCGTTCCTGGTTGACCGGGTCGAGACCGGAAAAGGGTTCGTCGAGGACAAGAAAATCGGGCTGGTGCACGACGCTGCCGAGCAGCTGGACGAACTGCGCCATGCCCTTGGACAGCTTGCGGATCTTCGAATCGACCGCATGGCCGAGGCCGGCCTGTTCGAGCATCGCCGCCGCCCGCTTGCGCCCGGCCGACCAGTCCAGCCCACGCAGCGCGCCCATGAAGGCGATCGCCTCGCGCGCCTTCATGCCGGGATAGAGGCCGCGTTCCTCGGGCAGATAGCCGACCCGATCGGACGCGTCGCGCGGGGAGCGGCAGCCCAGCAGCGTGCGCGATCCTTCGTCGGGTTCGATGATGCCGAGCAACATGCGCAGCGTCGTCGTCTTGCCCGCGCCATTGGGGCCGAGCACGCCGTACACTGCGCCGGTCGGCACCGACAGGTCGATGCCGTCGACGACCCGCCGGTCGCCGAACCGCTTGACCAGCCCGGTCGCGTGCAGGGCCAGGTCATTCCGGGCAAGATGATCGTCGCGCAACCGCTATCCCCTCCAACGACGCTCTTTAGCGTGCGCATGGAAAAGCGTAGCGGGGGGAAGTGATCCAAGACAAGGCCATCCCGAGCGATATTGTTGACCGTATCCGGGTCAAGGCGGCCGAATGCGGGTTCGTCGCCTGCGGCATCGCCCGCGCCGATGCCGCGCCGCGCACCGCCGAACGGCTGCGGCAATGGCTGGACGAGGGACGTCACGGGTCGATGATCTGGATGGAGGAGCGTAGCCAACAGCGCGGATCGCCCGCCGGATTGTGGAGCGAGGTGCGCTCGGTCATCGCGCTCGGCATGAGCTATGCCCCCGCCACCGATCCGCTGGCGCTGGCGGGTGTGGGAGACCGGGGGCGCATCTCGGTCTATGCGCAGGGCGGCGACTATCATGATGTGGTCAAGAAGGCGCTGAAGGCCCTTGGCCGCTGGCTGGCGCAGGAGTCGGGCTGCGATCTGAAGGTGTTCGTCGATACCGCGCCGGTGATGGAGAAGCCGCTTGCCGAGGCGGCGGGGCTGGGGTGGCAGGGCAAGCATACCAATCTGGTCAGCCGGACCCATGGCAGCTGGCTGTTCCTGGGCGCGATATACACCACGCTGGACCTGACGCCGGACCGGGCGGGACGCGATACGTGCGGGTCGTGCGATGCGTGCCAGCGGGCGTGCCCGACCGATGCGTTTCCCGCGCCCTATCGCTTGGATGCGCGGCGCTGCGTCTCGTACCTGACGATCGAACATGCCGGGCCGATCCCGCACGAGCTGCGCGAAGGGATCGGCAATCGCATCTATGGCTGCGACGATTGCCTGGCGGTGTGTCCGTGGAACAAGTTCGCGGCGGCGGCAGCGGCGAACCGGGCGTTCGCGGCGCGCGCCGAACTGGCGGCACCGCGCCTCGCCGATCTGATCGCGCTGGACGATGCCGGGTTTCGGGAGGTCTTTCGCGGGTCGCCGATCAAGCGGATCGGGCGTAACCGGATGGTGCGCAACGCGCTGATCGCGGCGGGGAATAGCGGGGATGCGGCGTTGATCGGCCCGGTGCGTGCGGCGTGTAGCGATCCCGATCCGGTGGTGGCCGAAGCGGCCACGTGGGCGTTAGGCCGCCTGTCGGGTTAGGTCGGCATCGAGCCATTCGATCCGGTTCCGCCCGCCATGCTTGGCGCGGTACAGCGCCTCGTCCAGCCCGCGCAGCAGCGCCGGCGGATCGACCGGCCAATGGTCGAGATGATGGGCGCCGATGCTGGCGGTCACGCGGATCGCGGTGCCGTGTCCGTCGATGCGCAGCGCGGCGATGGTGCTGCGCAGCCGTTCGGCGATGAGCGCGCCCGCCTGCGCATCGGGTGCGACGAGCGCGAGCGCGAATTCCTCGCCGCCCAGCCGGGCGCACAGATCGTCTTCGCGGCAGCAACCCTCGATGGCGGTGGCCACCGCTCGCAGCACCGCGTCGCCCGCCGGATGGCCATGGCGGTCGTTGATCGATTTGAAATGGTCGAGATCGAGCCAGAGCAGCGTCAGCCCGCCATCGTTGGCGCTCGCCTCCAGCCGGCGGTGGAGCCGGTGTTCGAACGCCCGGCGGTTGAGCAGCCCGGTCAGCCCGTCATGGTCGGCAGCCTGCTGCAACTGCGCCATCAGGTCGTCGCGCACCGCCATCGCGCTGCTGATCGTGAGCGGCACGAGCGCGAGGAACGCGACGGCGATGCGGATCGACACGACCATGCGCGGGATCGACAGGTCCTGTCCGATATCGACCATCCCCAGGCCGATGGTGATCATGCACCCGCTGCCCAGCGCCATGGTGACGAGCGCGGCGGTCGACACCGAATAGGTCATCGCGCACAGCAGCAGCGCGGGCATCGGGAACATGATGCTGCCGGGTCCGTCGAAATAGACGGCAAGGACGCAGGAGACGGCGAGCAGGAGCAGCGGCCAGAGCGGCTTGGCCGCGGCGGCGGTCGCGACGCGCCGTTCGCGCCGCCAGGGCGGCTGCACGGTGAGCATCGCGGGCAGGAAGATCAGGTAGTTGGCGATCTCGCTGGCGGTCCAGGTCATCACCGTCTGGGTCGGCGATCCGTGGAACTGCACGACGACCATCACCGCGCCGGTCAGCGCGGCGACGAGGCTGCCGGGCAGCAGGCCGACCGAAATGCGCATTACCGAATGGACCCGCCGCAAGCGCAGGTCGCGCGACGCGAGGCGGCGCAGCGCCAGTACCGCGACGAAGGTCCCCGACACATTGGCGGCAGCGAACCAGCCGCTGAGCGCAGGGCTCTGGCCGAAGAGCAGGTCGGCGAGGACGAAACCGGCGCCGGCACCGAACCAGCCGGCCGGGCGGTGCAGATGCGGCGCGCGCACCATGGTACCGACGAGGATCGCATTGGCCGGCCAGAAGGCGACGGAGAAAGCGTGGCGGGTGATCAGCCCCAATGCCGCGCCACCGCCGACCACGGCGCAGACCAGCAGCATGGCGCGGACCGCATCGACCATCGGCCCCCGCCCGGCAAGCGGGCGCGCGGTCCATGGGGGCGCGCCTTGCGCGCCGGACGGAACGGTGGTCGGCATCGCGCGCGATTCTAGGGCGTGGCGGTAAACAAGCGGTAAGGGGCGGGCGTCATGCACCGCTTTCGCGACGAACCGCGGCCAGATCGCCATTGGGCCGCCCCTGAACATGGGCCCAGTCGCGGAATTTCCAGTCGCCGCCCCAGACCAGCCCCTCCGCCTTCGCCGCCTTGCCCAGCGCGCGGAAAAAGACATGGGCGTCGGGTTCGCGCCAATACCAGCGTTCGTCGACCAGATCGGCGGCCCAGGCGGCGGGAATGCCTTCCGGCGTCTGGGCATTGTGGAAGCTGAAGCGCACCTTGCTGGACCCGGCACGGAACAGGCGCTGTTGGACCTCGACCGACCGCCAGCCATAGACGACGACCGGGCGGAACCGCTCGGTGCGCAACCGGGCGATGACCGCGACGACGCGCGGGCGGAAGCGGGGGTGGAGGCTGGCGAGCTTGCGCTCCTGCGGCCAGTTGCTGCTGTCGCCGTCCCAGTGCGCCGGGGCGGCGCGCAGGCGGGCGAGGGTGGCGCCGCCGGGATCGACCCGGCCATCGGCGTCGATCCCGAAGCGATCCTGTGCACTACGGATCGCGGCGATCAGGCGCGGACCGGCGATGCCGTCGATCCCGCCCGGATCGATCCCGATGCGCAGCAGCAGCCATTGCACCGCGCGCACATCGCCCGCGCGGTTCACGCCGCCTTCCCCGACCGCCGCCTCGATCATCGCCCTACCCCTATCCTGTTCATCGCGCGGGGACGCTGGCGGGCGAAATCCTACATTTCAAGCGCGGTTCAGCGGCGCCGGGCGCGTGCTGCCGCGACCTGTGCGCCGAATGCGCGGGCCCGTTCGTCGAGCGCCGTGGTGTTCGCCCAGGCCGGGCCGCCGGCTCGCGCCTGCTTCGCAAGGCGTCCGATCATCGCACTTTCGGCGCGCAGGGTACGCGCTTCCGCCCGGCTGAGGTCGCCACGCCGCCGTCCGTCGCGGATCGAGCGGTTCGCGTCGTTCAGGTCGCGATCGAACGAGGCGCTGGGCGCTGCCGGCATTTCGCGCACGGCGGAACGGCCCCCGTCCCAGATTTGCGCGCTGGCGGGTGCGGCGATCGCAAGCAGGAGGATCGGCAGGATCACACGCATCGGCATTCTCCTTCATCTACGCGCATCCTATCGTCGCGGCACCATCCGCGCCATCCGGCTTTTCCTGTCGCGCAGCTTGGGGTAACGCCAGCGCCCATGATCCGTCCTGCCCTGTCCATCGTCGTTCCCTGTTACAACGAGGCCGCCTGCCTCGACGTGCTGCACACCCGCATTTCGGCGGCGGCGCGCGCGGTGGTCGGCGACGATCATGAAATCGTGCTGGTGAACGACGGATCGCGTGACCAGAGCTGGGCGGTGATGGAGCGGCTGGCGGCGTCCGATCCGCGGCTGGTGGCGATCAACCTGTCGCGCAACCACGGGCATCAACTGGCGCTGACCGCGGGGCTCGACCTGTGCGCGGGCGAGCGCATCCTCATCATCGATGCCGATCTGCAAGACCCGCCCGAATTGCTGGCGGACATGCTCGCGACGATGGAATCGGAAGGCGCCGATGTCGTCTATGCCGTCCGGCGCAAGCGCGAGGGCGAGACCTTCTTCAAGAAGCTGACCGCCGCCGGCTTCTACCGCGTGCTCGACCGGGTGACCGATACCCCGATCCCGCTCGACACCGGCGATTTCCGGCTGATGAGCCGGCGGGCGCTCGACGCACTGCTGAGCCTGCCCGAACAGGCGCGCTTCATTCGCGGCATGGTGGCGTGGGTCGGGTTCCGGCAGGTGCCGTTCCCCTATGACCGCGACGAACGGCTGGCGGGCGAGAGCAAATATCCGCTGGGCAAGATGATCCGCTTCGCCCTCGACGCGGTGACTGGTTTCTCCACCGCGCCGCTCCGCCTCGCCAGCCATATGGGGCTGGTGCTGACCGGGCTGTCGCTGCTGCTGTTTGCCTATATCGCGATCGGCTGGTTGTCGGGCAGCGCGGTGCAGGGATGGACGTCGACGATGCTGGTCGTGGTGTTCCTGGGCGCGGTGCAGATGTTCGTACTGGGGATGATCGGCGAATATCTGGGGCGGCTGTACGTCGAATCGAAGCGGCGGCCGCTCTATCTGGTGGCGGACGTGGCCGGGCCGGTGAAGGGGCGGGCGAGTCTGGGGTATCGGGCCGGGGACCGGGGCGAGGTTACGGTGTCGCCGGTGCTGCCCGAGCAGTCGTAGAAGGTCGGGTTCACGCGAAGGCGCGGAGACGCGAAGAAGGAGATAGATTTCGCGCAGAGACGCGGAGGCGCAGAGAGGTTGCGGGCGCGGACAGGTTTTCCGCGATAGCGGCCTCACTCGTCGTTGCAGCGAAAGATGTCGTCTCCCGGTCGCGTGCGCCTGCCGGGTACGAACCCGCTCTGCGCCTCCGCGTCTCTGCGCGAACCCATTTCTTCTTTTTCTTCGCGTCTCCCCGCCTTCGCGTGAAAACGACTTACCGCGCACCAACCTCGCCCAGCAACCAAGACCGGATCGCACTGGCCAAATTGGGCGGATCGTCCCCCTCGATCCGAACCGCATCGATCGCCGCCACCAGCGCCGACAACGGCAGCGACCGCCGTGCCGCGGCATCCTCCAGCGCCGTCCAGAAACCGGGTTCGAGGCTGATCGAGGTCGCGTGCCCGGCGATGGTGATCGACCGCTTCACCGGCCCGCGAAAGCCGCCCGGCGGCGCGACCGGCTTCATTCGCTGTCGAACAGCGACGCCAGCTGCTCGATCATCGTGCCGGCCAGCTGCTCGGCGTCCATGATCGTGACCGCGCGATTGTACCAGCGGGTCACGTCATGACCGATGCCGATCGCGACCAACTCGACCGGCGACTTGCCCTCGATATAGGCGATCACCTGCCGCAGGTGCCGCTCCAGATAGCTGCCCGAATTGACCGACAGGGTGGAATCGTCGACCGGCGCACCGTCCGAGATCACCATCAGCACCTTGCGATCCTCGGGCCGCGCGATCAGCCGGCCATGCGCCCACAGCAGCGCCTCGCCGTCGATATTTTCCTTCAGCAACCCTTCTCGCATCATCAACCCAAGCGACTTCTTCGCCCGCCGCCACGGCTCGTCGGCCTGTTTGTAGACGATGTGGCGGATGTCGTTCAGCCGACCGGGCTGGGGCGGGCGACCGGCGGCGAGCCACGCCTCGCGGCTCTGTCCGCCCTTCCACGCGCGGGTGGTAAAGCCGAGAATCTCGACCTTCACCCCGACGCGTTCCAGCGTGCGGGCGAGGATGTCGGCGCTGATCGCCGCGATGCCGATCGGGCGGCCGCGCATCGACCCCGAATTGTCGATCAGCAGCGTGACGACGGTATCGCGAAACTCGGTATCGCGCTCGATCTTGTAGCTCAACGACTGCGCCGGATTGATGACCACGCGGGCCAGCCGCGCGGCGTCGAGCAGCCCTTCTTCCTGGTCGAAGTCCCATGACCGCGACTGTTGCGCCATCAACCGGCGCTGCAACCGGTTGGCGAGCTTCGTCACCACCCCCTGCAACTGCACCAGCTGCTGGTCGAGATAGGCACGCAGCCGCTCCAGCTCGTCGGCCTCGCACAGTTCGGTCGCGGCGATCACTTCGTCGAACTTGGTGGTGAAGGCGCGATAGTCGAACTGGGTGTTGAGGTCGGCAAAGGGGCGGTTGGGGCGCACGGGCATCATGCCGCCCTCGTCCTCGCCATCGGCCATGTCGTCGCCCTGCGCATCGACATCCTCGGACATGTCGTCCGACTGGCCATCGGACTGCTCGTCGTCGCTGCGGTCCTCGCCGCGCGCCTCGACCTGCCCTTCGCCGCCCTGCTGTTCGCCTTCGTCCTCGCCGTCGTCCTGCGGGGTTTCCTCGTCCTCGCCTTCGGAATCGTCGCCGCCGTCATCGGCCTGTTCGGGCTCGACCTCGCCCTCGACCAGCTCGAGGTCCTGCAGGATGCGGGTGATGCCGCGCCCGAACGCCGCCTGATCGCCAGCCAGCGCGGACAATGCGTCGAGCTGGGCGCCGGCACGTTCCTCGATCCAGTCGGTGATCAGCGCCATGGCGGGGATCGCCGCGGCGGGCGGCATCCGACCGGTCAGCCGTTCGCGCACCATCAGCTGTACGGCGGTCGACAGCGGCACTTCGGCGCGGGTGCGTGCGCGGGTGATCGGGTCGGAGCGCATCCGCATCGCCAGCGCCTGATCCAGATTGTCGGCGATCCCGTCATAGCCCGCCGACCCGATCGCATCGACCCGCGCCTGTTCGACCGCATCGAACACCGCGCGCGCCACCGCATCGCCCGGCGCCGCGCGGGCGTGAAGCGCGGTGTCGTGATAGCGCATCTTCAGCGCAAACCCGTCGGCCAGGCCCCGGGCCTCCGCCACCTGATCGGCGGGCAGCGCGCGCGCGGGCATAGGCACCTTGATATGCTTGCCTGATGCGACCGGCGCGTCGGCGGTAAAGCCCAGTTCCACTTCCGGCTCCTCGGCAAGCGCGCGCGAGGTGCCGCGCAGGACGTCGCGAAACCGGTCGAGTGGAGATTCCTGTGCCATGGCGCCTGCTTTGGGGATTGCCCGGAGCAAGGGCAAGGGGGTGGTGGCGGGGCAGCAACGCAAATGACAAGCGCTTCCGCCTCCGGTAGAAGAACGCGGTGGCAATCCTCCGACGCCTGATCCTGACCCATAAGGCAGCGGCGCTGCTGGCAATCGCCATCGCGTTAGCGATGAAGGCGATCGTGCCAGCGGGGTTCATGCCCATGCTGGTCGAGGGGCGCGTTGTTATCGCGCTGTGCCCCGGCAGCAGTCCAGCTGTAACGATGGCCCACCCCGCCGCCATGGCCTATCATGAGATGACGGCCGTACAGCACGGCGGCCACAGCAAACCCGACACCCCCCAACACGACAACAAGCCACAACCCTGCGCCTTTGCCGGATTGACCGCGCTGTCGCTGGCGGGGGCGGACCCGGTGGTGTTGGCGGGGGCCATCGCCTTCGTCCTGGCGCTGGGGTTGCAGATCGTCGTTGCGCTGCCGACGATACGGCCCGCCCGGCTGCGGCCGCCGTTGCGCGGGCCGCCTGTGATCGCCTGACATCGTCCGGTGCGGTTGGCCTCGTCGCTGCTGGCGGCGGGGCTGTCGCGCTGCTGTCTGGACGGAGTGCCGCACGCCGCTTTCGGTCGTGCGCAGGCTCCCAGCGATCATCAGGAACACCCTGTCATGCCACCTCACACGGCCGCGTCTGCGGCCCCATCTTGCCGTGCGCCGGTCGCGTCGCGGCGAACGCGCCGGCCCTATGGACCGCTCCATCGCCCACCGGGAGGCCGGCGATGAGCGATCCGCGCCTTTATCGCACGATCTGGCGCTGGCATTTCTATGCCGGGCTGATCGTCGCACCGTTCCTGCTGATCCTGAGCATCACGGGCACGATCTATCTGTTCAAGGACGAGCTGAACGATGCGCTGATGCCCGATCTGCAGATCGTCGCGCCGGTCGCTCGTCCGCTCCCGCCGTCGCGGATGATCGCGGCGGCGGTGACGGCGGTCCCTGGCGTGCCGACGCGGATCGACCTGCCCGAGGCGCCGACCCGTCCGGCAAAGGTGTGGATCGATGCCGCAAGCGGCGAGCCGCGACAGGTGATGGTCGACCCGGCATCGGGACGGGTGCTGGGCAGCTATGTCTACGCCCATACGCTGGTCGGGTTCGCCGACGTCATGCACGGGTCGCTGACCTTCGGGCCATGGGGCGATGCGGTGGTGGAGCTGGCGGCGTGCTGGGCGCTGATGCTGATCGCGTCGGGGCTGTTCCTGTGGTGGCCGCGCGGGCGGCGGTCGATGGCGGGCGTGTTGTGGCCGCGGCTGCGGGCGCGGGGCCGCGTGTTCTGGCGTGACCTGCATGCGGTGACGGGGGTGTGGAGCGTCGCGCTGATCGCGTTCCTGCTGCTGACCGGGCTCCCCTGGGCGGTGGTGCAGGGGCCGCTGGTGCGCGGCGCGTTCACCGCGATGGGCATCGGTAACGAGGCTGCCCGCTTCGACCGTGTCTCGCCACGCAGCACGCCGATGGCGACGCTGGGTGGCGTGCCGTGGAGTCAGGAGACCGCTCCGATGACGGCATCCGACCCCGCCCATGCCGAGCATGGCGGCGGCGGGCATCACGCCGACGCGGACGATGCGGCGGTCGCCGGCGCCGACGCGATCGCCGCGAAGGCACAGGCGGCGGGGATCACCGGGGGCTATCGCCTGTACCTGCCGTCCGGCCCGACCGGCATCTACACCGTGATGGTCACCCCCCGGCATCCCGAGGGACAGCGCACGCTGCAATATGACCGCTGGTCGGGGCGATTGTTGTGGGAGAATGGCTGGAACCGCTACGGCATCGGGGCGAAGGCGGTCGAGCTGGGCGCGCAGATCCATATGGGCCGTTATTTCGGGCTGCCCAACCAGCTGCTGATGCTGCTGCCATGCATCGCCATCATCCTGCTGGTGGTCAGCGGCGTGACGATGTGGTGGCGCCGGCGCCCCAGGGGCAGGCTGGCCACGCCACCGCCGGTCAGCGGGGCACGGCTGCGCGGGGCGATCACGCTGCTGGCCGTGGCGGGCGTGTTCCTGCCGCTGTTCGGGGCGTCGCTGCTGGTGCTGGCGGTCGTCGACCGGATCGTGGCGACGCTGCGCCGACCCGCGGTCGCGTGAGGTCAGTCGACCGGCGCCAGCGCGCGCCGGTCGACATCGATCCAGCGGTCCTTGCCCTCGCCGCCGCGTGCGTCGCGCATGGCGCGCAACCGCCGGGTGGTCGGCGCGTCATGGTCCATCCACAGCCGCACGCCACCCGAATGAAACAGCATCGCCCAGTCGCTGCCGCTGTCGCCGGCGACCAGCATCGGGCGGCGGACCGGGTCGATACAGGCCATGATCGCGGCGACCTTGCCCTCCTGCCACGGGAGCGGGGTCCAGAGCGTCGTCATCGGCGTGAGCGCGGCGCGGGCGGACCAATAGCCGGGGCGGGCCGCCGTCCCCTGCGCAATGTCGCGCCGCGCGGTCGAGATCTGGCCGGCGGCATCGCGCAGCAGCATGGTCGTGCCGATCACCCGTTCGGGCGGGATCGACAGGCCGTAGCGCGGGTCGGACGCGACCATGCGCACGACCTCTTCCTGCGACGCGCTGACGATATAGACCGCGACGCCACGTGCCTTCAGCGCCGCGATCAGCGCGCGTTGTGCGGCATAGATGCGGGGGGCTTCGATCGTCTCGTCCACCTGTCGCCCGTCGCGGACATAGCGGACCGGAATGCCGCCACGATGGGCGAGGAGAGCATCGAAGCGCTGTTTCAGAACGCCCAGCGGTTGCCCGGCAAAGACCTGCGCGCTCCACGGCAGGCACAGCTTCGCATCGAAATCGCACAGCCGCCGATAATAACCGTAGAGGCTTTCGCCCGGATCGAGGGGCATGGGGCGCAACTCCGGCGGCAGGCGGTCGACCGACAGCCAGCCCTGCTGTTCGAAGAAGGCGATGCCCGCTTCCTCGATATCGCTGCTCCACAGCGTCCCGTCGGCGTCGAACACGGCATAGTCGCCGGGCCGGGCGGCGGCGACGGCGCGGTCGAGTTCGGCCTGGACCGGGGCGGGCCATGGCGTTGCGGCGGCGAACATCAGCGCGAACAGGAGCATTACGACAGGCTTTCGACAAAGGGATCGCTGACGCTCGCTTTTCCCGCACGGTCGTGGCGCCCGGTGATGCGGCGGCGCCACGCGGGATGGTCCGCATGGGTCAGCGTCAGGTCATACCAGCCGAGCGCCTGTTCGAGCGACCAGCGGTGGCGGCCCGTGCCAAGCGCTTCCTCGGTCGCGCCGCCGCCGGGGGTGAGGCGACGCAGGCGCAACCCGGTGCCCGGCGTGATGACGGCAAGGCCGGCGTCGCCGACCGTCCAGGCGACCGGCGGCACCGTGTCGCCCCGCGTGCCGACGAAATGGCGGTGGAAGCCGTTCGGCCCCAGCACCCACAGGTCGTACCGACCGTCCGCGTCGAACGGCCAATGCCCCTCGATCCGGCTGCCTGCCCCCACGACGTAGCGACGCGGCGGGTGGTCAAGCGCGTGCCGGTCGTAGACGTGGAACACGGCGCCCGCGCCATCGGCGGCGAAGCGCAGGGTCAGGCCGGTATCGGCGACGCGCTCGGTCGCCTCCAGGCGATAGGGCAGCGCGCGCGAGCGGCGGACGCCCGGTTCCTGCCATGGCGCGGCGGCGGGCGGGGCGGGGGGATCGACCTGTCCTTTCAGTGCGGCGGCGCGCCGCGCGTCCGCGCCCGGATCGGGCAGGCGCGGCGCGGCGGTGTCGCTTGCCGCAAAGTCGAACGCGCTGGTCAGGTCGCCGCAGATCGCCCGCCGCCACGGCGCGATATTGGGTTCGTGAAACCCGAAGCGCGTTTCGAGGAAGCGGATGACCGAGGTGTGGTCGAAGGTCTGCGAATTAACCCAGCCGCCCCGGCTCCACGGCGATACGACATAGAGCGGCACGCGCGGGCCGAGGCCATAGGGGCGACTGCGATACTCCGGCAGGTCGATGTCCTTGTCGCCGATGCTCGGCATGTCGTGATAGGCGCCGGCCAGATCGACGGTCGATCCGCCGAGCAGCTTGCCGTCCGTCCCGCGCGACGGCGGGGCGGGGGGCGGAACGTGGTCGAAAAAGCCGTCATTCTCGTCGAACATCACCAGCAGCACGGTGCGCGCCCAGACCTTCGGGTCGGCGGTCAGCGCGTCGAGGATGCTTGCGACATAGTCCGCGCCCTGTGCCGGGCTGGAGGGGCCGGGATGTTCGGACCCGGCGGCGGTGGCGATGACATAGGACACTTGTGGCAGGTGGCCGGCGAGCACGTCGGCCTTCAACTGCTCGGGGCCACGCGTGGTCAGCGCCCGGTCCTTCAGCTCAGCATCGCCGCGCCCGGCATGCGCCTCGCGAAACGCCGCGAAGCCGGCCAGCGGATTGTCGGTGAAGTTATCCGCCATGTCCTGATAGATGCGCCAGTCGATGCCGGCCGCCTGCATCCGCTCGACCGTGGTGGTCCAGCGATAGGGATCGGGGGCGCCGCCCTGATCGACGAAATTGTCGTGCGAATTGCCGATCGCCGGGCCGCCATGGGTGCCGGCGGGGTCGTTGGTGCCGGTCCACAGCACCAGCCGGTTGGTGTTGGTCCCGGTCTGCGTCGCGCAATGATAGGCGTCGCAGATCGTGAACGCCTCGGCCAGCGCGAACTGGAAGGGGATGTCGGCGCGGGCGTAATGCCCCATCGCGCGCGGGTGCTTGGCCTCGGGCCAATGCGCCATGCGGCCTTGGTCCCATGCCCGCTGTGCATCGGGCCAGGCGTGCGGCGTGCCCTCCATCCGCATCAGTTCGAACTGACGGCGGGTATCGAGATGGAAGGGGCTGGTGACGCGCGGACCGCCCGGCGCGGTGCGGTCGCTCTGTTGCCAGACAGTGCCGCCGGGCGTCGGGATCGGGAAGCGGTCGCCGAACCCGCGCACCCCGCGCAACGTGCCGAAATAATGGTCGAAGCCGCGATTTTCCTGGCACAAGATCACGACATGCTGGACGTCGGCGATGGTGCCCGTGCGCCGGTCGGGCGCGATCGCGGCGGCACGGGCGATCGACGCGGGCAACGCCGCCGCCCCGACAAGAGCGGCACCGGTGGACAGGAGGGTGCGGCGTGACAGGTCGACCATAAGGGTACTCGATAGCTTGTCGTCGTCCCCGTGCAGGCGGGGACCCATGGACGCTGACGTAGCGGCGCAATGCGAAACGTCGGCGGCAACGGATCCCCGCCTGCGCGGGGATGACCGGTAGGTCAGAAGTCGAACGTCAGCGCCGCCGTGACCGTGCGCGGCGTGCCGAGGAACGCCGACCCGCCGTCCGCGCCGGCCAGGTAGCGCCGGTCGGCAAGGTTGGTCGCCTGCACCGTCAGCGACATGCCCTTCATCACCGCATTGACCTCGCCCAGGTCGATGCCGGCATAGGCGTCGACCGTGGTGAAGCTGGGCGCGGTCGCATCGCCGTCGCTGCCGATGAAGCGGTCGCCGACGAACTTGGCGGCTGCGCCGACCTTGAACACGCCGCGGGCATAGTCGGCCGCCGCGACCCACATGTTGCGGGGGCTATTGATGACCTGCCGCCCCGGCGTCACGCCGATATCGGCGTCCTGCGCGGCATTGCCGGTGCCGATATAGGTCGCGTGGTTGTAGGTATAGTTGCCCGACAGGGTCAGCCCCTGCGTCACCCGGTACGCAAGCGCCGCCTCGATCCCGCGGCTCTTGATCCCGCCGACGTTCAGATAGACGCTGTCCTGCTCCTCCAGATAATCGATGCCGGTGACGAGGTTCGCCGAGATCGACTGGATGCGGTTGTTGAACTTGATGTCATAGGCGGTCAACGACGCCTTGACCCGCGGCGTCGAATAGCGCGCGCCGATTTCGATGTTGTTCGCGGTTTCGGGCTTGATGCGGGCGATCACCTCGCGCGGTTCGCCGAGCGGCCCGTTGCCGATCGCGGCGAAGTTCTGCGAATAGCCGGCGAACGCCTCCAGCCCGTCGATCGGCGCATGATAGACGATGCCGGTCGAGATCAGCGGGCGGCTGTTCGAATTCAGCTCGGTCACGGCACGGCCGTTCAGCAATTCGGCGCGCCGCTGGTCGAGGAAGAACTGCTTCACCCCGAACCGCGCGGTGAGCGGGCCATAGGTCACCGCGTCCTCGACATAATACATGATCTCGTCGAGGTCGTAGTCGGTGCTGAACTGCTGGTAATAGGGCTTGCCGTCGAACGCCGGGCCGACCAGCGCGTTGGTGATCTTGTGCCAGTCGCGCAGCTGGTTGGCACGGCCGCGTTCCCACCACAGGCCGCCGCGCAGCGTGTTCTGGAACGCGCCGAAATCATGCGTCCACGCCGCATCGGCGGTCAGGCCGCCACGGTCGTTTTCATAATGGGTGTGGCGGTACGACATGACCGGGGTCGACCCTACCGCGTAGCAGCGGGGCGCATAGACCGCCGGGATCGCCGCCGTGCCGGTGCAGCCGGTGAGGAAGGTCGCCTTCGCACCGGTCGGGTCCACGAAATAATAGCGGCCGAGATTGCCGCCGCCGATCACGGTCGGCTGGCTGCCGGTGAACTCGCTTTCCGGGTTGCCGGCGCCGTCGTTGCGGACATCGACCAGATAGGGCGGTGCGAAATCGCCGCGCCCGCGCATGCGGTGATAATAGCCCGCACCCGACAGCTTCACTTCGCCCAGATCGGTCTCGCCACGCAGATAGGTGAAGAAATTGCGGCGCAGCGCGCGCGAGGTCGAGCGATAGCCCTGGTCGATGTACGGAATGCCGGTCCAGTTGTCGGTATAGGCATCGTGGTTCGGATCGTTGGCGAACATTTCGGGGCTGACCGACCCGAATTCCGCTTCGTCGGCATCGTCATAGCTGACCCAGCCGGTCAGCTTCACCCGGTCGATATGGCTCACGATCTTCGCATCGACATGATCGCGGCGCGTCTCGCCCGATCCGCCGATCCAGTCCTTCACCCGGCTGGTCGAGGCGCTGACAAAGGCGCGGGTGTCGCCGGCGAACTGGCCGGTATCGACCCGGCCATAAATCTTGCGCGCGCCGAAATCGCCGCCGGCCAGCGTGAAGCGATAGCGGGTGTCGCGCGTCGGGTCGGTGGTGACATAGTCGAGCGTGGCGCCCAGCGCCTCGTTCGAGCGCGACGAGATGTCGGCGGTGCCCTGCGACACGGTCACCGTCTTCAGGTTCAGCACGTCGAGATAGCGGTTGGCCCGCGATCCGCCACCATAGCCCGAACCGCCATTGGGCAGGCCGTCGATGGTCGAGCCGATCTGCTGGCCGCCGCCGCCGCCCGAGCTGAAGCCGCGGATGCTGATCGAGGTCGCCCAGTCGGACGAACCGAACGCGTCGCCTTCCGCCACGAACACGCCGGGCAGTTCCTTGATGACGTCGTTGACGCTGGTCAGGGCCGACTGGCGGTCGAGCATCGGCTCGGTCACCTGCGTGTTGGCGAAGGTCGTCGCGCGGCCGGTCACGACGATCTCGCCGCCGCTGCGTGCCTCGTCCTGCGTGCCCCCCGACACTTCGGCCGTCGCCGCATCGGCCGGAGCCGTCTGCGCATGGGCGTGCGTCGTCCCCGCCGCGATCGCCAGGATCGCCGCACCCGTGATGAACTTCATGATGTCTCCCTTGGCGGGCGTGCCGCCTTGTCCCGGCCGTTGTCCGACCCCGGACGCGCCTTTGGCGGGAATTGATGACGCGTGTGTGACATTTGATGATATTTGCGGAGTAACGTGAATAATTGGCGGAGTGATCTGTCACATCAACGCAATATCATCATTTGTGCAGCGAAAATCGTCGCCAGAACCACAGACCCGACACGGTCGCCCCGCCGCCCAGCATCAGGGCGGTCGTCAGCGTCGCGCTGGTGAAGAAACCGAGCCACGGCGCGCGATTGTCGGCCAACTCACGCAACAGCATCAGCGCGACGCTGCCGGCATAGCCGAACGAATCGGCGAGATAGATCAGGAAGCCGGCATTGCCCGGCGACTTGCCCAGCGCCATCATCCGGTCGAACAGCACCGCGCTGAACGGGGCATAGGCGCTGTAGATGCCGATGCCGATCCACACCGTCCACGCGACCGGCCCGATCCAGCCGAGCCGGAACAGGAGCGTCGCGCCGCCCAGTGCCAGCGCGCCGAACAGGATCGCGCCATGGATCGCCAGCAGCGCGCGCAGATTGCTGCGGATCGTCGCCAGCATCGCCATGCCGATCAGCACCACGATCGTTACCGGCACTTCGGTGATCGAAAACATCGCCGCCGGCGCGCCGTTGCCGAGATCGCCCCAGATTTCGGCGGCGAAATTGTCGCGAAAGTCGCGCAGGCCGGTCAGCAGCGTATAGCCGAGGATCAGCAGCGCAAGCGGCAGGGCGTGCGCGCGGACATAGGCGCGGCGTGCCGGGCCATCCATCGCCACGCGCGTCCCGCGCGCCGCACGATCGGCGGCATCGGGCGGCGGGGTCCGCGCCAGCACCGCCAGCGCGGCGACGAGGACCGGCGCGAACACCAGCCCCGTCACTGCCGGCATCCAGAAGGGTGACAGCCCGTGCTGGACGAGCAGCGCTCCCGCCGTCCGGGTCGCGCCCGACGACAGGATGAAGCTGGCGGTCAGCATCGCCGCCAGCATTTCCGACACGCGCCGCCCCTCCAGATAGCGAAAGACGAGGCCCCAGATCATGCCGAGCGGCAGGCCGTTGAGGAACAGGCATAGCGGCCCGGCCCAGGCGGGTAGCAGCGCAAAGCCCAGCAGCGCGAGCCACGCCGCACCGATCAGCGACAGGATCAGCCGCGCCCGCCGGTCGGCGCGGTGCTCGGCGACCACCTTCACCCCGACCATCTTCGACAGGGCATAGCCGACCGCCTGCGCCAGGATCAGCGTCGCCTTGTAATCCAGCAACTGCCACAGCGGCGCCTGATCGGCGAAGGCGACCGCCATGACCGGTTTGCGAAAGGCGTACATCGCGAAATAGACGCAGAACGCGGCCAGCCCCGCCGCGAACAGGGGCACACGGGAAGGGGCTGGCGTCGACAAGCTGCTGACAATCGCTACGAAACAGCTGCGCTCCTAGGGCACGGATATGTCGGTTCGATGACCTTGGCACTGGCGTCCCCACGCCCCATGTCGACCCCATGGCCCTTGCCCGATGGATCACCCCGCATCCCAGCGGCATTCACCTGCCCGCGATCGACGTCTGGATCGATCCGTCGGAACCGGTCGAACGTGCGCTCGTCACCCATGGCCATGCCGATCATGCGCGTGGCGGGCATGGACAGGTCTGGGCGACGCCGGAGACGCTGGCGATCATGGCGACGCGCTATGGCCCGCAAAACGGGGTGCCGATCGCCTATGGCGAGAGCATCCGCATGGGCGACTACGACATATCCTTCGTGCCCGCCGGTCATGTGCTGGGATCGGCGCAGATCGTGCTCGACCATGGTGGCGAACGCGTCGTCGTGTCGGGCGATTACAAGCGCCGGCCCGATCCGACCTGTGCGCCGTTCCAGCCGGTGCCGTGCGACGTCTTCGTGACCGAGGCGACCTTCGGCCTGCCGGTCTTCCGCCATTCCGAAACCCGCGACGAGATCGACAAGCTGCTGGCGGCGCTCCGCATGGAGCCGGAGCGTTGCGTGCTGGTCGGCGCCTATGCGCTGGGCAAGGCGCAGCGGGTGATCGCCGAGGCACGGGCGATGGGGTTCGACGACCCGATCTACCTCCACGGTGCAATGCAGCGGCTTTGCGACCTCTATGTCGAACTGGGCGTCGATCTGGGCGAACTTCGTCCGGTCGCGAGCGCTTCCAAGGCGGAGTTGCAGGGCCGCATCATCGTCGCACCGCCTTCCGCTTTGGGCGACCGCTGGTCGCGGCGGCTGCCCGACCCGATCACCGCGATGGCCAGCGGCTGGATGCGGGTTCGCCAACGCGCCCGGCAGCGCGGCGTCGAACTGCCGCTGATCCTGTCCGACCATGCCGACTGGGACGAACTGACGGAGACCCTGACCGAAATCGCGCCGAAGGAGGTGTGGGTAACCCACGGCCGCGAGGACGCGCTGGTCCATTGGTGCATGACCCGCCAGATCAAGGCCCGCGCGCTCGACCTAGTCGGCTTCGAGGACGAGGATGATTGAGGGGGCGGGGCAGCGGTTGGGGCCGTCGCTTAGGTTCCCGGCGGATCGCCTCAGACGTTCGGACAGGATGGATCAGCGTGCGGCAGCCACGATGACGCCCTTACGCGCCTGATGGGACTTAGACCGGTCACCCCACCGTCACCCCGGACTTGATCCGGGGTCCCGCTTCTTCTTCTCCGGTCGACGGAAGGCGAGCCCCCGGCTCAAGGTCGGGCTGCCGGGCAGGCGGATGTCGCGCCATCAGCCATTTCGAAATCTTACGAAAGAACGGCCGGTCGACCGGAAATCAACCGAACCACGCCCCCACATCCGGGGCGCGGCTAACTACGATGCCCGTACCGCGCCTATCGACCAGCATCAGCATCTACGAACAGCCGACCCGCAAAACGGCCCGCTTCGATCACCACTTACGGAAAGCTCGCTCCGGCAACGCCCGAAACGCCGTCCCGCCTCAGAACCGGAACGCCGTCCCCACATAGATCGCCTGCCCCTCGCGGCGATCCGGCGACACGCGCAGCATCCGCTCGCGGTCGGTGCGGCTGCGCATGCCCGCGGTCACGTCGAGGTTGCGGGTCAGCTTCAACGATCCGCCGCCATCGAGCGAATAGCCCGAGGTGTCGGTGATCATCTTCGGCTGGTCGGTCAGCGCATGGTCGACCGTCAGCGGCGCGCGCGTGCCGAACTTGCGCGCCGAATAGCCCATGCCGACGGGATCGCGGCTGCCCGGCTGGGTGCCGAGATCGAGTCGGGTCAGGTCGCCGATCGCGGCCAGCCGCTTGCCGCCGACCGATCCGCCCAGATTATAGGTGACGGGGTTCAGCGCCAGCGTCGGCGTGACGGCGGCGACACGGTCGGTCGGGCGTTCCGCCTGCATGGTCGCGCTGCGGACCGCGGCCTTGATCGCACGGCTGCCGATGACGGCGCCTTCGGACGGCGTGAACTGGAACCCGGTCGGGTTCAGCGCGGTGCGCGACAGCGCAGCGGCGAGTCGCGGGTCGGCCGAGGCCGGCGTGAACGAGCCGAAGCCCGCCAGCGGCATGCGGTCGAGATCGAGCTTCTTGAGGACACGCGGCGCGCGCTGTTCCTGCGCGAACAAGGCAGGCGACGCACCAAGCCCGGCGGCGATCATCGCCCCCAGTCCAATGCCAGCCAAGATCCTGCCACCCGTCATGTCAAACCTCACTCCCCGCTAATCGCGATATCATGATTCGGTTTCCCGTATCCACCGCCTCCGGTCGCTTTCCCGGCTAGTGTTGCATCGAACACACATATTTGTCCGACCAAAGCGGTGGCGGGCCGGAACGGGGCGTCGGCGGGCCGATTGCGCACCCTTGCCGGTGCGGATCACCAACCCGCTTGCCGCGTCCGCGCCACCTCCTATAGAAGCGGGCCGAACTGCCATATTGGCCTGTAGTCAAGGAACCGCCGATGAACCGCCCGCTGCTGATCGCGTTGCTGGCAACGCTTGCCCTGCCGATGGCCGCGTGCAGTGGCGGCAAGGGCCGCGTCGCGGGCGACCTTGCCGCATCGAAGGTCACGACGATCGGCGTGAACAGCTATCTGTGGCGCGCTAGCCTCGACACGCTGTCGTTCATGCCGATGGCGCAGACCGACTCGAACGGCGGCGTCATCGTCACCGATTGGTACGTCAATCCGGCGGTGCCGACCGAACGCACGAAGGTGACGGTCACGATCCTCGACCAGGACCTGCGTGCCGACGCGCTGCGCGTGGCGCAGATCCGCCAGGTGAACCAGGGCGGCCAGTGGGTCGAGGCGCCGGTGACGGCCGCCACGGTGCAGAAGCTGGAAGATATCATCCTGACCCGTGCGCGCGACCTGCGCCGCGGGGCCATCACGGGCTGATCCGACGACCATGACTCCGCGTTTTTCGCCGGCCGAGGCCGATGCCCGCTGGCAGGCGGCATGGGATTCGGCGCAAACTTTCGTCGCCGACGACCACTCGCCCAAGCCCAAACGCTATGTGCTGGAGATGTTCCCGTACCCCTCGGGACGCATCCATATGGGGCACGTTCGCAACTATACGATGGGCGACGTGCTGGCGCGCTTCCTGCGGATGACCGGCCATGAGGTCCTGCACCCGATGGGGTGGGACGCGTTCGGCATGCCCGCCGAAAATGCGGCGATGGAAAAGAAGGTCCATCCCGGTGAGTGGACCTATGCCAATATCGCGGCGATGAAGGCGCAGCTGAAGCGGCTGGGCCTCGCCTTCGACTGGTTGCGTGAGTTCGCCACCTGCGATCCCGACTATTACGGCCACGAACAGGCGCTGTTCCTCGAACTGCTCAAGGGCGGGCTGGTCTATCGCAAGGAGTCGGCGGTCAACTGGGACCCGGTCGACATGACCGTACTGGCCAACGAACAGGTGATTGATGGGCGCGGCTGGCGCTCGGGCGCGCTGGTCGAGAAGCGCAAGCTCAGCCAGTGGTTCCTGAAGATCACCGATTTCGCCGACGACCTGCTCGCCGGCCTCGGCACGCTCGATCAATGGCCCGACAAGGTCCGGCTGATGCAGGAAAACTGGATCGGCAAGTCGGAAGGGCTGCAATTCTCCTTCGCGCCGGTCGCGCCGTTCGATCAGCGGATCGAGGTCTATTCGACCCGTCCCGACACGATCTTCGGCGCCAGCTTCGTCGCGATCGCCGCCGATCACCCGATCGCGCGGGCGCTGGCCGACGCCAAGCCGGACGCCGCCGCGTTCATCGAGCTGTGCAAGCAGGGTGGGACCACCGCGGCCGAGCTGGAAACCGCGGAAAAGCTGGGCTTCGACACCGGCTACCGGATGCAGCATCCGTTCGCTGCGGGCGTCGAACTGCCGGTCTATATCGCGAATTTCGTGCTGATGGACTACGGCACCGGCGCGGTGATGGGCGTGCCGGCGCATGACCAGCGCGACCTCGACTTCGCGCGCAAATATGGCCTCGACGTCCGTCGCGTCGTGGCTGACGGCGACCTGACCGATCCGGTATTCGATGGCAGCGAAGCCTATACCGGCCCCGGCCGCCTCGTGAACTCCGACTTCCTGAACGACATGGACGTCGCCGCTGCCAAGCGCGCGGTGATCGACCGCGCCGAAGCCGGCGGTTGGGGCAAGGGCACGACCGTGTGGCGCCTGCGCGACTGGGGGGTGAGCCGCCAGCGTTACTGGGGCACGCCGATCCCGATCGTGCATTGCGGCGCATGCGGCGTGGTGCCGGTTCCGACCGACCAACTGCCGGTCAAGCTGCCCGAGGACGTGTCGTTCGACATCCCCGGCAACCCGCTCGACCGCCATCCGACCTGGAAGCATGTCGATTGTCCGTCGTGCGGTGCACCGGCGCGGCGGGAGACCGACACGCTCGACACCTTCGTCGATTCGTCCTGGTATTTCATCCGCTTCGCCAGCCAGCCCGACGACAAGCCGTTCGATCGGGCGGTCGCCGAAAGCTGGCTGCCGGTCGACCAGTATATCGGCGGGGTCGAGCATGCGATCCTCCACCTGCTCTACGCACGCTTCTGGACCCGCGCGCTCAACCATGTCGGGCTGATCGACCTGAAGGAGCCGTTCGCCGGCCTGTTCACGCAGGGCATGGTGACGCACGAGACGTACAAGTCGGCGGACGGCCGCTGGCTTGCGCCGTCCGAAGTGACCGACGGTATCGAAACCGCGACCGGTGATGCGATCACCATCGGCCGCGTCGAAAAAATGTCGAAGTCGAAGAAGAATACGGTCGATCCCGAACCGATTCTCGATCGCTACGGCGCCGATGCCGCGCGCTGGTTCATGCTGTCCGACAGCCCGCCCGAACGCGACCTGCCGTGGAGCGAAGCGGGGATCGAAGGCGCCGAACGCTTCGTCAAGCGCGTGTGGAAGCTGGTCGCGAATCACACGGCCGGCGGCACCAGCCCGGAGGCGCTGACCCGCGCTGTCCATCGCACGATCGCCGGCGTCGCGGACGACATCACTGCGCTCCAGTTCAACAAGGCGGTGGCGAAACTCTATACGCTGCTGGGCGAGGCGGAGAAGGCGAAGGGCATGTCGGACGCTGACATGGACGCGCTGCTGCTGCTGGTCAGCCCGATGATCCCGCATCTGGCGGAAGAGGCCTGGTCGCAGCTTGGCCGCCCCGGGCTGATCGCCGATGCCGCCTGGCCGCTGGTCGATGCGGCGATGCTGGTCGAGGCGGAATCGACCATCGCGGTGCAGGTCAACGGCAAGCTGCGCGACACCATCGTGCTGGCCAAGGGTGCGCCCAAGGAAGACGCCGAGGCCGCTGCCCTTGCGAGCGAGAAGATCGTCCGCGCGCTGGAGGGCAAGGCGCCGCGCAAGGTCATCGTCGTGCCCGACCGTCTCGTGAACATCGTCGCATGATCCGCGCCGCCGTCCTCGCTGCCGCGTTCCTATTGGGTGGCTGCGGCCTGCGCCCGCTCTATGCCGGGGGCGAGGGCGGGGTGGTGCGCCAGACGCTATCAGGCGTCGAGGTCGCGCCGATCGCCGGGCAGAATGGCTGGCTGGTCGCCAATGCGCTGCGCGACCGGCTGCGCGCCGAAGGGCCGGCGCGCTACCGGCTGGAGATCAAGCTGGACGATGACATCACCGGTCTGGGCGTGCGGCGCGACGATTCGATCACGCGCGAACGGCGGACGCTGCGCGCGCGCTATCAGCTGATCGACCTGTCGAACGGCGCTGTGACGCTCGACGCGACGGCGGGGTCGGATGCCGGGATCGACGTGGTGCGGTCCGAATATGCGACCATCACGGCGGAACGCTCGGCGCTCGAACGGCTGTCGGTGATCGTCGCGGACCAGATCGTGACGCGGATCGCGCTGAACCTGCCCAAGAACGGCTCGTGAAACTCCGGCCCGAGCAGGTCGCGGCCAAGCTCGACCGGCCCGGCCCCGATATCCGGCTCTACCTGTTCCACGGTCCCGACACGGCCGGCGCGCTGGCGCTGGCCGCGCGACTGGCGAAGGGCGTGGGCGAAGGGGCCGAGCGGGTCGATATGGACGGCGCGATGCTGAAAGGGCGCCCCGGCCTGCTCGCCGACGAATCCGCGTCGATGTCTCTGTTCGGCGATGCCCGCTTTATCCGCGTGACCGGCATGGGCGAGGAATCGGTCGAGGCGGTGACGCTGCTGCTCGCCGCCGAACGTGCCGGCAATCCGGTCGCCGCCATCGCGCCGACGATCAAGGGCACGTCGAAACTGGTGAAGCTGGTCACCGCGTCGCTCAACGCGGTTGCCGTCGCCTGCTACGTGCCCGATGCGGCGCAGGCGGCGAAGCTGGCGGTGGCGATGGCGCGCGACCATGGGTTGCGCCTGCTGGGTGACGTGCCCGACCGGCTGGCGGCGGTGACGGCGGGCGACCGCGCGGTGCTGGCCAGCGAGATCGAGAAGCTGGCACTCTATCTCGACGCGTCGCCCGAACGGCCGCGCGATGCCGATGGTGAGGCGTTCGACGCGATCGGCGCGTCGATCGCCGATGCGGAGATGAACGGCATCGTCAGCGCGATGATCGCGGGCGATGCAGCCGCGGCCGCGCTGCCCGAAATGCCCGGCGGACCGATCCCGCTGTTGCGCGGCGTCGCCCGGCGGCTGTTGTCGCTCGCCGAAATGCGCGCCGAAATCGATGACGGCGAAAGCGTCGACCGCGTGATGGAGCGCCACCGCGTGTTCTTCAAGGAACAGGCCGCCACCGCGCAGGCGCTGCGCCGCTGGGACGCGCCGCGCCTCGCCCGCGCTCTGGAACGGGTGCGCGATGCGGAGCGTGCGGCGCTGTCGGGCAGCGGGCTGGGCGAAGTGATGACCGCTGCCGAAGCGATCGCCATCGCCCGCGCGGCGGCGCGTGGGCGATAATGCATAAAAGCATTTGCACGACCGCAAACGCGCTGCTAGGGGCACGCTCCTGCCAGCCAAGGGGGCGACCCCAAGGTGTTCACGTGCGGTCGTGGCGGAACTGGTAGACGCGCAACGTTGAGGTCGTTGTGGCCGAAAGGCCGTGGAAGTTCGAGTCTTCTCGACCGCACCATTTCCCGTTCCGTGATCGGAACGGGGCTATCTTGAAATCGGTATCTTTACTGCAACTGGGTTTGCTGCTGTTTCACCACCAACGGCTGCAGATTGCGTAGCAATTCCATCCCCATGCCGTTCTGTGCCGCAAGGCCCGCCTCGCGCAGCGCGATCTCCAGCGTACAGCGCGCGGCCATATCCTTGTCGTCGCGCAACACCTCCCGAACCCGGGACACCGGCCATCCGGTCCGCTTCGCGACATCGTCGATGATCGCACCGGGTACGGTGAACCGCTGTTCGCCATTCGGCGACGGATAGTTGTTGGTATGCAGGATCACCTCGCGCAGCAGCGCGCGCTGTTCCTCGCGCAGCGGTTCGGGCAGCGGGGCGGGGTCGACCGCGACAGTGGCGGACGGGCAGGCGGCGGGCGACCGCTGTTGCAGGATGCGCATCGCGGCGAGGTCGAACCGGGTGAGCCGCACCAGCAGGTCGTCGGGCAGCTGGCTCATGCCCGCTCGCAACCGCTTGTCGGTCAGCTTGCCGATGATCGCGCTGTTGGTGACCGGCTCGCCACTGCCACCTTCCGCCGGTTTGGCGTTGGCGACTTCGAAAACGATATCGACCGCCAGACCGGGATTGATCTTCTGCAACTCGGCCAGGTCCCTGCCGGTCAAGGTCTGCGCGATATAGTTTGCATCCGGCTCACGGGAGGGCTGCGACCACCAACTCATGCCGATCCGCGCCGCGACGACGATCAGGATCAGCGCGATCCACACCCGCAGCGAAATGCGCGGATTGTCCTTCGGCGGCGTGCGGCACTGGGCGACCCTGTCCGGGTCCAGCCACTGTTCGGCGGCGGGATAGCGTTCGCGAATGACCTGCAGCAGTTCGCCCGTCCGTGGATCGTGATTGAACCATTTGAACGACGCGTCCCGCTCACCCGACAGGCGTTGCCAGGCTTTGTGGAACCGATGGTCGGGCTGCGACACCAGATGCGCGAATCGCGTCGCGCCGATCCGTTCGACGATGGCGTGCGCTTCTGCCGACAGGGCGTAGTCGTTCCGCCGCTCGATCCAGCCGAACACCGCCGCCGCCGGTTCGAGCAGCGGGTCGGAGCGCGGGATGCTGGCCGCCAGCGTTTCCGCGAACCAGCGTTCGGCACCCGTCGCGAAATCCAGGTTTTCAAGCCGCGGATCGGCCAGCAGTGCGCAGCCGTGACGGTCGATTTCCGCCAGTTCCTCTGCGGTGGGTGCCGCATCGTGGCCGGGGAAGAGCAAGGCCTCGAGCGCGTGGAAATGCGCGTTCATCGCCTCGGCCAGTGCGTCGACTTCCGCCTCCGGCTCTTGCTCCAGCGTGAACTCGGTCATGGGGGCGAGCGGAGCGTCGGGGAGATCGACGGCCGCTATGTCCATGTCCGCCACTGGGTCGGCCACCTGTGCCAGCGCAGCGTCGCGAGCGTCGCGCAGTGCCTCGAACGCGTCGGGGTCGGCATCGACGTCCATCGCCTTCAGCCGCGCGGCATAGGCGCGGCGGATTGCGCCGCGATCGCTGGTCGGATCGCAGTCGAGCGTGGCCCAGATGCCGCGCCTCACAAGAACCGCTCGCCTTCGATCTGGTCGAGCGCCGCGCCGAACGCCGCCCGCGCCTGTGCGATCATCCGTTCGTCCTGTGTCGCCAGCGCGCTTTCGAACTGGCCGAGCATATGGCCGATCGCCGCGCGGGTATCGCCCAGAAACGCCTCATAGGCGCGCCGGGCACGCGCCAGCAGCGCGGCCTTGACCGCATCGTCGCGCGGATGGACCTTGAGCGCCGCCAGCGCCGCGCGGCGCTTTTCCAGCTCGACGGGATCGGGCGCGTCCTCGTCGTCGACGATCACCAGATTGCGGGTCATGCCCGTTTCCGGCACCGCAATATCGACCTCCAGCAGCCCCGAACTGTCATAGCTGAAGCGGCATTCGATCGAAACGGTGCCGGCGGCGCGGGGCGGCACAGGGACGGTGACCTCGCCCAGCTTGACGTTGCCCGACACCTCGCGCGCTTCGCCCTGATAGATGCCGAAGTTCACCTTGCGCTGCTGGTCGACGACGGTCGAAAAGCTCGACACGCGGCTGATCGGCACCGCCGAATTGCGTTCGATGATCGGCGAGAACAATCCGTTGCGAAAGCCGCCGCGCCCGTCCGGCTCGCTGGTGTCGACGCCCAGCGTGAACGGACAGACATCGGTCAGGCGGATTTCGTCCAGCCCGGCATCGCGCGCCAGCAGCCCGGCCTGCACCGCCGCACCCATCGCGACGGCATGGTCGGGATGCACCGTGGCCGCGGGAAAGCGGCCGAACATCCGGGTGACGGCCCGGCGCACGACCGGCATCCGCGTGGCGCCGCCGACCAGCACCACCTCCGACAAGGTGGCGGCGACGATGCCGCTGTCGCGCAGCGAGCGCAGCACCGGTTCGCGAATCCGCGCCAGCAGCCCGGCGGCATGCTCCTCGAACGCAGCGGCGGTGACCGGGGCGGTCAGCGCCGTGTCGTCCACCGTTACCGTCAGTTCCGCCTCGTCCGCTTCGCTGAGCGCCCGCCGGCACCGCTCCGCCGCCTGCGCCAGCAGCGCCGCCGAACGGTCGGGCGGCAGCTTGCCCAGCACGCCATCGGGGTCGAGCACCGGGCGGGCGAGATCGATCAGGCAGTCGTTGAAATCGTCGCCGCCCAGCCGGTTGTCGCCGGCCGATGCCCGCACCTCGATCACCCCGTCGAACATCTCGACGATGGATACGTCGAACGTGCCCCCGCCCAGGTCGAAGACGAGGAACGGTTCGCGGTCGCCGCGGTCGGCAATGCCATAGGCGAGCGCGGCGGCGGTCGGTTCGTTGATCAGGCGTTTGATCGGCAGCCCGGCCAGATCGCCGGCGCGCCGTGTCGCCTTGCGCTGGCGATCGTTGAAGTAGGCGGGTACGGTCACGACCGCGCCGGTCACCGTTTCGCCGGTGAACGCCTCGGCATCGCGCTTCAGGCTGGCGAGGACCAGTGCCGACAGTGCCTCCGAATCGAAGTCGCGCTTCGCCAGCCGTGCGGTTTCACGGGTACCGATTCGGCGCTTGAAACTGGTGACGGTCCGGTCGGGATGCGTCGCCATCCGGTCGCGCGCGGCGCGCCCGACCAGTACGGCATCGTCGTCGCCGATGCTGACCGCCGACGGCGTCAGAAACTCGCCCAGCGCATTGGGAACCATCACGGGCTGGTCGCCCTGCCACACGGCACAGGCGCTGTTGGTGGTGCCAAGGTCGATGCCGACGATCATGTCCCGCCTCTTGTCGTTTCGCGATCGATGTAACGTGTGGTGTGCCGGTGGCAACGCCCGATGGGAATCGCGGCGTTAACCAACTGGTATCCTCCTGTCCCGTAAGGATTCATGCTGAGGACGATGGGTCCGGGGGGGGGACACGTAAAATGCGTAAAAGCGGGATATTGCTGGCGGCGACCGCATGTGTGACCGTGGCGATGCCGGTGTCGGCGCAGGGCCTGCGCGGTGTCGTGCCGTCGGCCGGGGACAAGACCGACGGCAAGCCAGCCGAGGAACAGTCCGCCAACACCGCCGATATCGTGGTGACCGCGACCCGCCGGTCGCAGCGCCTGTCCAACGTGCCGATCGCGGTCAGCGCCTACAGCACCGCCGCGCTGCAAAATTCGGGCGCGACCGACATCCGCCAGATGGCGCAGCTGTCGCCGTCGCTGATCGTATCGTCGACCGGATCGGAAGCGAACGCGACCGCCCGCCTGCGCGGCATCGGCACGGTCGGCGACAATCCCGGCCTCGAAAGCTCGGTCGCGGTGTTCATCGACGGCGTCTATCGCAGCCGCACCGGTTCGGGCCTGAACGACCTGGGCGAAGTCGAGCGGATCGAGGTACTGCGCGGGCCGCAGGGCACGCTGTCGGGTCGTAACTCCTCGGCCGGCGCGATCAGCATCTACACCAAATATCCCTCGTTCGATTTCGGCGGCTATGGCGAGGCGACGTACGGCAATTTCAACGCGGTCCGCCTGGCGGGCGCGCTGACCGGCCCGATCGTCAAGGACAAGCTGGCGTTCCGCGTCGATGGCGTGTTCGGCAAGCGCGACGGCTTCTACCGCGATGTCGTCAACGACACCGATTACAACGACCGCAACCGCTATTTCGTGCGCGGGCAGCTGTTCTTCAAACCGGTCGACAATTTCTCGGTCCGGCTGATCGGCGACTATACCTATCGCGACGAGAAATGCTGCGGCGCGGTCTATCTGAACACGCAAGAAAAGCTCGATCCGACGCCGGGCGTCGAAGGCGACTATGTTCCCGCCGCGCAGAACCGCATCGTCGCCATCATGCGCAGCCTCGGCGCCGTGCTGCCGAGCGACGGCGATCCGTACAACCGCCAGATCGCCAATACGCGCGGTCGTGCCTATTCGAACGTGACCAAGGATTATGGCGGCTCGGCCCGCATCGGCTGGACCTTCTCCAACCTGCAGCTGATCTCCATCACCGCCTATCGCGAATATAAGGCGGGCGGTGCGGCCGATGTCGATTACGGCAGCCTCGACATCGCCTATCGCCCCGATGACGGCAACGCCTATCGCGAGTTCCGCACCTTTACCCAGGAAACGCGGCTGAGCGGCGGGCTGTTCGGCAACCGGCTCGACTGGATGGTCGGCGGCTATTACGCCCATGAAAAGCTGGAGGTCGCCGACAATCTGCGCTTCGGCGCCGATTTCGGTGCCTTTGCCGCCTGCCGGGTGGTCGCGACGATCAACCCGCTCGCTGCCCTGCGCGCGCCGCGGGCATCGGGGTGCCTCAGCGCGGTCGGACGTGCCGCGCTGACCCCGGCGGTCGGGCCGACGGTCATCGGCGGCATCGACCGGCTGTCGACGTTGAATGACCTGGGCAGCATCCGCGACCTGTATGACCAGACCAGCAGCAACTATGCGTTCTTCACCCACAATATCTTCAAGGTGACCGATACGCTCAGCCTGACCGGCGGTCTGCGCTATACCCATGAATCCAAGCAGCTGGACGCCAGCTTCGTGAACAACAACACCGTCTGCCCGGCGCAGCAGGCGGCACTCGGGCCGTTGCTCGGCAGCAGCAACGCGACGCTGCGGTCGCTGGCGGTGGGCATCATCACGCTGACCTGCACCGGCAATTCCACCGCCGCGCTGACCGGCGTGCCGATCCGTGATTCGCTGACCGAGGGGCAGGTGACCGGGACGACCGTGCTGTCGTGGAAGCCGGCGCCCAGCACGCTGCTCTATGCGTCCTATGCGCGCGGCTACAAGGCGGGCGGCTATAATCTCGACCGGTCGGACCTGTCGGCAACCGTGTTCGCGACGCCGACCGCCGCCAGCGCGTCCAACCTGCGCTTCGACCCGGAAACGGTGCAGGCGTTCGAAGTCGGCGTGAAATACAGCTCGGCGAAGTTCACCGCGAACCTCGCCGCCTTCCATTCGGCGTTCCGCAATTTCCAGCTGAACACCTTCAACGGCACGAACTTTATCGTGCAGAATATCAGCGCCTGCGCGGACTCGCTGGGCGGTGCGGATCGCGACAATGATCCGAACACCGGCCGCTGCACCGGAAAGGTCGGCGCGGGTGTCGTGACGCAGGGCTTCGAACTGGAAGCCGGTGCCTATCCCGCGCCCGACCTCGCCTTCAACATCGGCTATACCTATGCCCATACCCAATATCGCCGGAACCTGGTGGGCAGCGAATCGGGCGAGCCGCTGAACAACGCGCTGTTCCTGTTGCCGGGCAACCAGATGTCGAACGCACCGCGCCACACCATCACCAATTCGGCGGTGTGGACCCCGGCGGTCGGCCGTAACCTGACCGCGCTGTTCTATGTCGATAGCCGCCTGTCGAGCGACTATAACACCGGGTCCGACCTGTTCGCCGAAAAGGAACAGGACGGCTTCTTCCTGATGAACGCCCGTATCGGCCTGCGTGGTCCGGAGCAGCGCTGGGCGATCGAGTTCTGGGGTCAGAACATCCTCGACACCGATTATCAGCAGGTCGCCTTCTCCGCCCCGTTCCAGGGATCGGGCAGCGTGTCGCAGGTGACGCGCTTCGGGTCGCCGGCCTTTGCGGCCGGCAATGCGATCACCTCTTCCTACCTCGCCGAACCGCGCACCTACGGCATCACGCTGCGGTCGCGGTTCTGACATGATCGTCCTGCTGCAAACGGAACGTTCCCGATGAAGATACCCCGCAAGCTCGGCCTGTCGTTCCTTGCGATCAATGCGTCGGCGGCGGTCGTGATGCTGGTGTTCCTCGCCAGCATCCTGATGATCGCGCGCACGACCGAGCGGAACAACCACAGCCAGGACGTCTATGCGAAGGCATTGACGCTGGAGACCGCGATCCTGAGGCAGAACAGCCAGTTTCGCGGCTTCCTGGTCACTGGTGATACCAGCTACCTCAAATCCTATGAGGAGGGGCGCACCGAGTTCGACGCGACGGCGGTCGAGCTGGCGAGCATGCTGACGGTCCCGTCGGAACAGGCCCAGCTGGCCGAAGCACGGCGCGAGACGCTGGCGTGGCGGCGCAACTGGGGCGACCGGCTGATCGCCAAGGTCAAGGCCGGCGACCGCGAGGGCGCGCAGCAGGAAGTGCGCGACGCCGGGCAGAAGGTGCTGGTCAGCAAGATCGCGCTGCCGCTGCGCGCGCTGCGCGCGACCGAGACCGAGGCGATGGCGGCCCATGCCGACGATCAGAGCGGCGCGATCCGCATGGCGCTGATCGCGCTGGTCATCGGCGGCATCGCGCTGATCGCGATCGCCGTCGCGCTGGCGATGCTGCTCAGCCGCCAGATCGCCCGGCCGATCACCGTCCTGACCCAGGCGATGGGCGACCTCGCCGCCGGTCGGCACGATATCGATGTCGGGGCGGCCGGCCGCACCGACGAACTGGGCGACATGGCGCGTGCGGTGCTGGTGTTCCGCGACGCGGCGGTCGCGAAGATCGCCGACGATCGCGACCGGGAAGCGGCGATGACCGCGATCGGCGGCGGCCTGCGCAGCCTGTCGCAGGCCGACCTGACCGCGCGACTGGCCGATGTGCCGGCGGCGTTCCGCGCGCTGTCCGACGATTTCAATCTGGCGACGGCCAGCCTGAACCAGGTGCTGGGCGACGTGCGCGGCAGCGTCGATTCGATCAAGCTCAACTCCGGCGAGATCGCGCAGGCGGCCAGCGACCTGGCCGAACGGACCGAGCGCGAGGCGGCGGCGTTGCAGGAATCGTCCTCGGCGCTGGACGAGGTGACGCGCTCGATCCGCGAAGGGGCGGTCGCGGCGATCGACGCCAGCAGCGCGATGGCCGATACCCGCGGCGAGGCGGAGCGCGGCGACGCGGTCGTGCGACAGGCGATCGCGGCGATGCACGGCATCGAACAGGCAAGCGACGAGATCGCGCAGATCATCACCCTGATCGACGGGATCGCGTTCCAGACCAATTTGCTGGCGCTGAACGCCGGGATCGAGGCGGCCCGCGCGGGCGAGGCGGGCAAGGGCTTTGCCGTCGTCGCGTCCGAAGTCCGCGCGCTGGCGCAGCGTTCGGCCGATGCCGCGACCGAGGTGAAGGAAAAGGTGAAGGCCGCATCGACCCATGTCGGCGCGGGCGTCGAGCTGGTCGAACAGACCGGCGAGGCGCTGGCGCGGATCATCGAGCGGGTGGCCGGTGTCGGCGGGTCGATCGACGCGATCGCGCGCCAGTCTGACCATCAGGCGACCAGCCTCGGCCAGATCAACGTCGCCATCGCCGAAATGGACGCGATGACGCAGCAGAATGCGGCGATGGTCGAACAGACCTCCGCCGCCTCGCGGCAGCTGGTCGCGGAGGCGGAAGCATTAGCCGCGTCAGTCGCGACCTTCGCGATCGATGCGCCCGACGCCGCCGCGCCGCGCGCGGCGACGAACGTGACGCCGCTGCAGCCCAAGCGCTCGCCACGCCGCTGGGTTACCCCGCCCGAGCCGGCACCGCTCAAGGTCGCCAATGACGACTGGGACGCGTTCTGATCGTCATGGCAGGTCCCTTGGCCCGGCAGGCGGAGGTCGTGCGTGCGCTCGGCTCCGGCTTCGTCGCGGCGATCCTCGAGGCAGGCGAGCGCCAGCTGCATCGCGCGCCGCTGACCGCGCGGCTGATCGACGGCTGGCCGGGCGATCCGGCCGCCGATGCCTTGGCGATGCGCTTCAACGGCGCGCTGAACGCGCTGGCGCGACGCGGCGACCGTCCGGCGCTGTCGACGCTCTATGCCGATCGGGCCGGCGCGTTCGATGCGGTGGTCGGCGAGGTGCTGGCCGATGCGGACGCCTTCATCGCCGACTGGATGCGCGAGCCGCCACAGACCAACGAGGTCGCCCGCAGCGCGGCGATCATGGCGGCGCTGATGACCCTGCGGGCCGAGGTCGACCTGCCGGTCGAACTGCTCGAACTGGGGGCCAGCGCCGGGCTCAACCTCAATCTCGGTCGCTATCAGTTCAATTTGGGCGGGGTGCAGATCGGCGATCCCATGTCGCCGGTGCGTATCGCGCCCGAGTGGCGCGGCCCGCCGCCGTCGGCGCGTCCGGTCGAGATCGTCGGCGCGCGCGGCGTCGATCTGCGGCCGCTGTCGGTCACCGATCCCGCGGCACAGGAGCGGCTGATGGCCTATGTCTGGGCCGACCAGCCCGACCGCGCGGAGCGGCTGCATCACGCGCTGGCCATCGCCCATGCCCATCCGCCGATGCTCTCGCGTGGCGACATCGCCGACTGGCTGCCGCGCGAACTGGCCCGGTCCGCGCCGCCGGGCGTGTGCCGCGTGGTCGTCCACGCCATGTCGCAGCAATATTGGGGAGCGGCCACCCGCGCGACGGTCGCGGCCGCGCTGGCCGATGCCGATATCCCGATCGCCCGCATCGGTTTCGAATGGACCGACGCGCGCGACGCCGTGCACCTGACGCTCACCACCTATCCCGACGCGCGGGCCCGGCATCTGGCGACTTGCCACGCCTATGGCCACTGGATCGACTGGCATGGAGCCGCCGCCGCCTGACCGGCGGCGCCCGCTCAGCGCAGGATGATGTCCGCCCCATGCTTGTAGGCGCGAATCTCGTCTTCGCTCAACCCGTTGATCTCATGCGGAAAGATCAGCCAGTCGTTCGTCTGGTGCACGAAGAAGTCGGGTGCCAGGTCGGTCACGTTGCGCGCCGGCTTGTAATAGACCGTCGCGACCTTCACCGCGCCGGGCAGGGCATCGCCGCAACGTTCGCGCAATTCGGCCAGCACCGCCCGGATCGACCGGCCTGAATCGAACACATCGTCGATCAGCAGCAGGCGATCGTCGGGCGTCAGCACATCGACCAGATAACCGAGACCATAGACCCGGACCTCGGCATCCTGCCGGTCGATGCCGCTATAGGAAGCGGTACGGATCGCGATATGGTCGCTGTGCACCCCGCGATATTCCAGCAGTTCCTGCACCGCGATCCCGACCGGCGCACCGCCGCGCCAGATGCCGACGATATGGGTCGGGTGGAACCCGGCGTCGAAGACCAGATTGGCCAGGCGGAACGAATCCTCCAGCAGGCGGTCGGCCGACAGATAGACTTTGGTAGTCATGCAATTCCCGTCATGGCTGAAGGGCAACGGACGCGGCCGTCACGCGACCGGGAGGCGGTCGGACGTCACCGGAAAGATCGGATCGGAGGGAAGGTCGCTGGATGCCCCGTGAGGATTCGAACCTCAATTAACGGAGTCAGAGTCCGTGGTCTTACCTTTAGACGACAGGGCAGCACCGCAGCGAGGGCGGTCCGATAGGCCGGCTGTTTTGCCATGTCAACGCCGAATCGTTCGATTCGTCGCAATGCCTTGTCGCGGACGGCGGGCTTCGCTAGGTTGATGGCCAAGCACCGAGCGGCGTTCGGCCGTGACGGATAGAACATAAGTGAGTGACGGCATGGGGGATCTCTCCGCCCGGTTGCCGCACCGGGGGGCGCGTGGCGCTCCTCGAAAGGCAGCCTCTTCGCCGGCGCGGCCGCGCTGGCCGGGTGCGCGTCATTACGCCGCGCTCGACCTTGGCACCAACAACTGCCGGCTGCTGATCGCCCGGCCGCAGGGCGACGGCTTTGCCGTGGTCGATGCGTTTTCGCGCATCGTCCGGCTGGGCGAGGGGCTGGCCGCTACCGGCCGCCTGTCCGACGCGGCGATGGATCGGACCGTCGCCGCGCTGAAAATCTGCGCCGAGAAGCTCAAGCGCCGCGACGTGACGCTCGCCCGATCGGTCGCGACCGAGGCATGCCGCCGCGCCAGCAACGGTCCGGCCTTTGTCGAACGGGTGCTGGAGGAAACCGGCATCCACCTCGACATCATCACGGCGGAGGAGGAGGCGCGCCTCGCGGTGCTCGGCTGCCATGCCTTGCTCGAACCGGGGGACGGGCCGGCTTTGGTGTTCGACATCGGCGGTGGATCGACCGAGCTGGTGCTGCTCGACGCATCGGGCCCGGTGCCGCGCGTGCTCGACTGGCATTCCGCACCCTGGGGCGTGGTGTCGCTGACCGAGAGCCTGGGCGCGGGCAAGGAAGCACCGATGGCGTCGGGCGCCTATGCCCGGATGCGCGCCTGCGTGACCGAAAGCTTCGCACCGTTCGCCAAGCGGCTGCCGCAGACGACCGAGCCGCGCCGGCTGCTCGGCACCAGCGGGACGGTGACGACGCTCGCCAGCGTGCATCTCGGCCTCGCATCCTATGACCGCTCGCAGATCGACGGGCTGATCGTGCCGGCCGAATCGATGCTGGCGGTCAGCCAGCGGCTGGCCGGCATGAGCCTGGCCGAACGCGGCACGGTGCCGTGCATCGGCAGCGAACGCGCCGATCTGGTGGTCGCGGGTTGCGCGATCCTCGAAACGATTCTGGCGCTCTGGCCCGCCGAGCGGCTAGGGGTCGCCGACCGTGGGATTCGCGAAGGAATCCTGCGCCGATTGATGGCAGGAACCCGATGACCCGCGGAAGCCCCCCCGGACGCCAACGTGTACGCACCGCCCGCTCGCGCTCGGCCCAGTCGACGCGCTGGCTGGAGCGTCAGCTCAACGACCCCTATGTGAAGAAAGCACGCGCGGAAGGCTATCGCAGCCGCGCGGCGTACAAGCTGATCGAGCTGGACGAACGCTTCAAGCTGCTGCGCGGCGTCAAGCGCGTCGTCGACCTCGGCATCGCGCCGGGCGGCTGGACCCAGGTCGTGCGCAAGGTGCGGCCGGAATGCACCGTGGTCGGCATCGACCTGTTGCCGGTCGATCCAATCGATGGCGTGACGATCCTGCAGATGGACTTCCTCGCCGATCATGCGCCCGACCGCCTGCGCGAGGAATTGGGCGGCGAGGCGGACCTCGTCCTCTCCGACATGGCGGCCAATACGGTCGGCCATCCGCAGACCGATCACCTGCGCACCATGGCGCTGGTCGAGGCGGCGGTGATGTTCGCCTGCGAAGTGCTGCGTCCCGGCGGCGATTTCGTGGCGAAGGTACTGGCGGGCGGTGCCGACAACGAACTGGTCGCGGAGCTGAAGCGCAATTTCCAGACGGTGAAGCACGCCAAGCCCCCGGCCAGCCGCAAGGATTCGTCGGAATGGTACGTCATTGCGACGAACTTCAAGGGGCGGCGGGAGAGCGAAGAATCGACAAAACGTCCGTCCGACGAATGATGGACGATCCCCTAGCCGTCCGATAGGATGGCGACGGCTTCGGGGGAGGTTGCTCGATGGGCTGGTGGGCGCTTGTGGGCATGGTCGCCATGGCGGGGCAGGCGGGGAGCGACGCCGACCGCGTCCGAGCCGATCCCTATTGCCGCGACATTTTCGGCATCGTCGCCGCCAGCGGGCAGGGTTTCGCGCCGATCAAGGGCGCGTGGCGCACCGATGACGACGAATGGGTCTCGCTCATCACTCTGCCAGGCGCCGATGAATGCAGCATCCGGCCCTGGACCGAACAGGATCTGGAATTCGCTTGCAAATGGGCGGTTGCCGACACCGCGACCGCCAATGCCACCGCCCGCACGATGGCGGACAAGCTGCGATGGTGCGCCTGGCATGGTCTGGATTCGCCGTCCGGTCCGCTGGCCGACATGCGGTCCCCGACCGCGCGCGGCGTGACCTTTCTGTGGGAATTGTGGCTGTCGCGAACCATGACGAAGGTCACCGTCGAGGCGCGCCAGAGCCCGCGTTCCGGCGCGGCCAGCGTGCAGTTCCGCGTGGAGCGGCGGCGATGATCGCGCGGCGGACAGTCGTCGGCGGGCTTGCCCTATGCGGATCGGGACTGGGATGCGCGGTGCATGCGCAATGGCCGAACAGCGGTGCGGGTGCGGCACCCACGACGCGGGTCGACGTGCCGGTCGGTGGCTGCGGCATGAACCTGGCGGAAGCGCGGCAATTCGCTCAACAATGGCGGATCAGCGAGGACCTGGACGCCGACCCCGATGACGAGGCGGCATCGCGTGCCGCGCTCGTGCTGGAGCGATATTTTGCGCAGTGCTCGTTCGCGGGCGAGGACTGGTTCGGGGTGAAGCCGCGCTTCGGCTTCTTCGACGACGGCAAAAGCCCCAATGCGTTCGCCACGCCGTTTCCCTTGTTCGGCAACCGCGCCGATGTCGACGGGACGGTGGTGTTCGGTCGCCGCCTGCTGGCTCAGCAACTCCAGCGCGGCAACGCGGCGTTCGCCGCGATCATGGTCATCGTCGCGCACGAATATGCCCATGCCTACCAGTTCCGCCAGCGTCGTGGCGGCAAATGCCCCGAAATCGAACTGGAAGCCGATTTTCTTGCCGGATGGTCGCTCGCCTGCGAAGCGGGCAAGCGACAGGGGCGGCGGTTGAGCGTCGATCTGGCATCGTCCGCTGCGACGATGTTCGAATTCGGCAGCTATGATTTCAACAATCCGAGTTTTCACGGCACGCCCGAACAACGGCGCGACGCGTTGCTCGCCGGCTATCGCGCCGGTGACTCGGGCATGTCGCTGGCCGACGCCTATCGCACCAGCATCCGTTCGACCGCATAGCAAAAGGGCGGCCCCGCAGGACCGCCCTCTTCGCATCAGAAAGACCCGACAGCCTCAGCCGTCATAATCCCCACCGACATTCTGGTTGCGCGGCGGGGCGGCGGCGGTGAGGCGGAGCGCCTCTGCCGATGCGGCCAGCGAGCCCAGTTCGTCCGGTGCTTCCTCATCGTCGATCTGCACCTTCTGCATCGAGGTGATCACCGCCTCGCGCAGATGGTCCGGCGTGATGTTTTCCTCGGCGATTTCACGCAGCGCCACGACCGGGTTCTTGTCGCGGTCGCGATCGAGGGTGAGTTCGGCACCGCCCGAAATCTGGCGGGCGCGCTGGGCGGCCATCAACACCAGGTCGAAACGGTTGGGGATCTTGTCGACGCAATCCTCGACGGTGACGCGCGCCATGAAACGCCTTCCTTGCAAAACGGAGGGTATCGGAAAGCCCGCTGCCTACGCGGGGACGGGCGGAAAGTCAATGAAACTTGGGTGCCGCCCGGCCGTTACGCCATGGCAACGGATGGGAGCGGGCATGCACGACGGCCAGGAGCCGACCTTCACCGTCGCCGGAAACCGGCTGACGCTGTTGACGGAAGGGCCGGAGCGGCTGTCCGCGCTGCTGGCGCTGATCGACGGCGCGCGCCATTCGCTGCGCTTCCTGTTCTATATCTGGGAAGAGGATGCGTCCGGCGTCCGCGTCCGCGATGCGCTGGTCGATGCCGCCAGGCGCGGGGTACAGGTGTCGCTGATCGTCGACGGGCTGGGTGCGGAGGCGGCAGCCAATCGCCGTTTCTTCGAACCGCTGCGCGCGGCGGGCGGCGATGTCTGCGTGTTCGTGCCGCGCATCGGCCGGCGCTATCTGCTGCGCAATCACCAGAAGCTGGCGCTGGCCGACGACGCACGGGTGATCGTCGGCGGTTTCAATATCGAGGACGCCTATTTCGGCACTATCGAGGATCAGGCGTGGCGCGACCTGGGGCTGATCGTCGAAGGTCCCGCCGCCGGGCGGCTGGCCGGTTATTTTGATGCGCTGAAGGCATGGACCGCGCTGCCCGGCGCGCCGCTTCGCAAATTGTCGCGCCTGCTGAACGAATGGAGCGAGGATAGCGGCCCGATCCGCTGGCTGCTCGGCGGGCCGTCGCGGCGGCTGTCGCCCTGGGCGCGAATGGTGAAGTACGAAATCCGCCATAGCGAGCGGATCGACATGATCGCCGCCTATTTCGCGCCCGGCCCGCTGATGACCCGCCGGCTGGACCGGGCGGCGCGGCGGACGCGGCTGCGCATCGTGGTGCCGGCCAAGACCGATCATGCCATCGCGCTGCTGGCGGCGCGCTTCACCTATCGCAGCCTGCTGCGCCATGGCGCCGAACTCTATGAATATCGCCCGACCAAGCTGCACACCAAATTGTTTGTCGCCGACGATGCGGTGCATATCGGATCGGCCAATTTCGACATGCGTTCGATGTTCCTGAACATGGAACTGATGCTGCGGGTCGAGGATGCCGCCTTCGCTGCCCATCTGCGCGCCTATATGGACCGGGAGGTCGCGCAGTCGCAGCGGGTGACGCGCGAATTGAACCGCGCGCGCGCCGGCTGGTGGACGCGGACGAAGCAGGCCGGGGCCTATTTCGTGATGGCGGTGCTCGATCCCGAAATCACCGTCTGGCTCAACCGCGACTGATGCCGCTTGAGGTACGCGCGACGCTGGTCCATCGCGTAGCCGCATGGATATTCCCGCATTATACGCACAGCTGATTCAGGAAATCGGCGATGGCACCGGCATGGCGGACAGCCTGTTGCACGTCCATGCCGGCATGGCGGTGCTGCTGACCACCCGCGTGCTGACCGGGTATCGCCTGTCGACACCGGTGCCGCTGGCGGTGGTGGCGCTGGCCGAACTGGCCAACGAGGTGCTCGACCGGCTGCATTACGGGTCGTGGCGCTGGGACGATACGCTGCTCGATATCGTCAACACGATGTTCTGGCCGACGATGCTGTTCATCGGCCTGCGCCTGCGCAACCGGTTCGAACCGCGGGACGAGCCGGGGAACGCCGGCTGACCCGCAGCGGTTATATTGGCCAAGGAGAACCACCATGGCCGACACCCCCGCGCATCCCCAGGTCGATCCGAAGCGGACCGAGCCGCTCAACGCCTTCGACAACCCGATTGGCTATTCGGGCCAGGAATATGACCGCGAGCGGCAGGCACGACAGGCCGCCGCCGAAGCCGGTGCTCCCGGCTTCGTGCCATCCGACGACGGCCGCGAAATCCCGCCCGAGGCCGGCCACCGCGCCTCGATCGGCCCCGATGGCGAGGTCCATGGCAGCGGCGCCAATGCCGGCGGCGGCGCACAGGGCGAGAATTTCGACGACGACGCACCGGGCGAGGGGGCAGGGGTGCCGCCCGCAGAACGTGCGCCGGATCGGTGAGCAAGCCGCCCTCTAACCGTCACCCCGGACTTGATCCGGGGTCCCGCTTCTTCTGTTGCGGCGGTCAGTAGAAAGCGGGGCCCCGGGTCAAGTCCGGGGTGACGAGATAGGCCGGTAGCTTACCCTCGTGCCTCGCCGATCAGCTTCGCCGCGTTCGCCCCGGCCCAGTCCATCCCCCCGGTGACCCGCCACAATTCCTTGCCCGACGCATCATACAGGATCGTCGTCGGCAGGCTGACGCCCATGCCGGTCGAGAATTGCAGCTCCGGATCACGATAGGCAACCAGGTTCGCCAGCTTTCGCTCGGTCAGGAACGGCTGCACCTTCCCGGGCTCCATGTCCTGCGACACGGTCAGCACGTGCAGCGACGCCTTCTCCCGCGCCGCCAGCGCATCCAGCGTCGGCATCTCGCGCACGCACGGCGCGCACCACGTCGCCCACAGGTTCATCAGCACCGGCTTCCCCCGAAAATCGGCCAGTGTCACCGGCTTGCCTGCGCCGTCCTGAAAGGCGAACGCCGGCATCGCCTCGCCCTTGTGGCTGCGGTCGATCTTGCCCGCCGCTTCGGGCGCGGCGTCGTTGGCGGGCGTATCGACGTCGGGCACGGTGCCGTCGCCTTCCGCAGCCGCTTGCTCCGGCGCGGCCGCTCGCTTATCGCAAGCGCCGACGAACAGGCTCAGTCCAAGGAGAAGCGCGATTACCGGGCGCATGGAAGGCTCCAACAGCATGTGGGGCGGGCGCTTCGCCGAAGGCCCGTCGGCGGTGATGCGTGAGATAAACGCCTCGATCCCCTTCGACAAGCGGATGTGGCGACAGGATATCGCCGGGTCCAAGGCGCACGCAACGATGCTGGGCGCGCAGGGCATCGTCGACCAGGCCGATGTCGCGAAGATCCTCGACGGACTGGACGCGGTCGCGGCGGACTATGCCGAACAGGGCGTGCCCGACGATCTGACGCTCGAAGATATTCACATGCTGACCGAGGCGCGGCTGGCCGAAAAGATCGGTCCGGTCGCCGGGCGGCTGCATACCGCGCGCTCGCGCAACGATCAGGTCGCGACCGATTTCCGCCTGTGGACCCGCGATGCGATCGATGCGGTCGATGCGGCGCTGGGCCAGTTGCAGGCCGCGCTGCTGGTGCGCGCCGAGGAACATGCCGCCACCGTCATGCCCGGCTTCACGCACCTTCAGGTCGCGCAGCCGGTAACGCTCGGCCATCACCTGATGGCCTATCACAGCATGATCGCGCGCGATCGCGGGCGCTTTGCCGATTGCCGCGCGCGGCTCAACTACAACCCGCTCGGATCGGCGGCGCTGGCCGGGACCGGCTTCCCGCTCGATCGCCATGCGACGGCCAAGGCGCTGGGCTTTGCCGGGCCGACGGTTAATTCGCTTGATTCGGTGTCCGACCGCGACTTCGCGATCGAATATCTGACCGCCGCCGTACAATGCTCCCTGCACCTGTCGCGCCTGGCGGAAGAGTTCGTGATCTGGGCGTCGCAGATGTTCGGCTTCGTGTCCTTGAGCGACCAATGGTCGACCGGCAGCTCGATCATGCCGCAAAAGCGCAACCCCGACGCCGCCGAGCTGGTGCGCGGGCATAGCGGGCGGATCATGGGCTGCATGACGTCGCTGATGGTGACGATGAAGGGCCTGCCGCTCGCCTATTCCAAGGACATGCAGGACGACAAGCCGCCGGTGTTCGAGGCGACCGATCTGCTGGCGCTGTCGATCGCGGCGATGACCGGCATGGTCGAAAGCGCGACCTTCCGCCCCGATCGCATGCGCGCGGCGGCCGAAACCGGCTTTTCGACCGCGACCGATCTGGCCGACTGGCTGGTGCGCGAAGCGGGCGTGCCGTTCCGCGAGGCGCATCACATCACCGGCCGCGCGGTCAAGCTGGCTGAGGAAAAGGGCTGTCGCTTGGACGGCCTGACCATCGACGACCTGACCGGCATCGACGACCGCATCCATGCCGGCATCTTCGACGTGCTGAGCGTCGATGCCTCGGTCGCCAGCCGCAAGAGCTTCGGCGGCACCGCGCCCGATCGGGTCCGCGAAGCCATCGCCGCCGCGCGGGGGCAGGGGTGAGCCGCGCGCTCGCCCTCGCCGTCGTCACGCTGGCCCTCGCCGGCTGTGGCCAGCGCAGCGACCTGCGCCCGCGCGAGAATGCGTCGCTGCCGCCCGCGCCCTATGGCGCGACCGCGACGCCGACCCCGGCCGAACTGCTCGACCCGACGACGCAGCAGCGGCCGTCGCGCAGCGACGAATTGCTGACCGAATCGAAGGCGCGCGGCGACGATCCCTTCGCTCTGCCGCCACGCTGACCACGCGCTCCATCGTCACCCCCGCGCAGGCGGGGGTCCATACACGCTACCCGCGCGATGGAGTCGCCAAAGCCTGCGTCTATGGATTCCCGCCTTCGCGGGAATGACGAGCGGGGACCCATTCTCAACCCGCCCCCGTCGTTCTAAAGGGCCAGTCATGGATAATTTCACCCTTCGCGACGGCACGCTCCATGCCGAGGATGTCAGCCTGCCCGCCATCGCAGATGCGGTCGGCACGCCGGTCTATGTCTATTCGACAGCGACGCTCGAACGGCATGTCCATGTGTTCCGCGATGCCGTCGCGGGCCTCGGCAAGGGCGAACCGCTGGTCGCCTTCGCGGTGAAGGCCAATCCGAACAAGGCGGTGCTGGCCACGCTTGCCCGCGCCGGCATGGGCGCGGACGTGGTGTCGGGCGGCGAGCTGTACCGCGCGCTCGACGCCGGCATGGACCCCAACAAGGTCGTATTCTCCGGCGTCGGCAAGACCGCGGACGAAATGGCGCAGGCGCTGAACGCCGGCATCGGCCAGTTCAACATCGAATCCGAACCCGAACTCGACATGCTGTCGGCGGTGGCGACCCGGCTGGGCAAGGTCGCGCAGATCGCCATCCGCGTGAACCCCGACGTGATAGCCGGCACCCATGCGAAGATCTCGACCGGCGGCAAGGAGAACAAGTTCGGCATCGACTATCACGCCGCCCCCGCCGCCTATGCCCATGCCGCATCGCTGCCGGGGATCAGGGTACGCGGCGTCGCGGTGCATATCGGCAGCCAGCTGACCGACCTGCTGCCGCTCGAAGCCGCGTTCGGCCGGGTCGGTGCGCTGATCCGCGACCTTCGCGCCGCGGGGCACGACATCACCCACGCCGATCTCGGTGGTGGCCTCGGCGTCCCCTACGACCCCGCCAGGCCGCTGCCGCCCAGCCCGGCCGAATACGGCGCGATGGTCGCCCGCGCGACCGCCGGCTGGGATGCGCGGCTGATGTTCGAACCCGGCCGGCTGATCGTCGCCAATGCCGGCGTGCTGGTGTCGCGCGTCATCCGCGTGAAGCAGGGCGCGACCGCGCCGTTCGTCGTCGTCGACGCGGCGATGAACGACCTGCTGCGCCCCAGCCTCTACGACGCCTATCACGACATCCGCGCGGTGACCCCGACCGGCGAGCGGGCGGTGACCAACATCGTCGGCCCGGTGTGCGAGACCGGCGATACCTTTGCCCTGGGCCGCGAGATGGACGTGGTGGCCGCCGACGATCTGGTCGCGTTCATGACCGCCGGCGCTTACGGCGCGACCATGGCCTCGACCTACAACTCACGCGCTTTGGTGCCCGAGGTACTGGTGGCCGGCGACCGGTTCGCGGTGGTGCGCGAACGTCCCCCGATCGAGGCGCTGGCCCAGGCCGACCGCCTGCCGCCCTGGTTGTGAACGGGCTGCCGATCCTGCTGCGCACCGCCGGGCGCAGCGTGATCCTGGTGGGGGAGGGTGAGGCGGCCGATGCCAAGCGCCGCCTGCTCGAACGCACCGGCCTGACCGTCGTCGCCGATGCCGCCGACGCCCGCATTGCCGTCGTCGCCGTCGAGGATGACGGCGAAGCGCGCACCGCGATCGATGCGCTGAAGGCCCGCGGCATCCTCGTCAACGCGGTCGATCGCCTGGCCGATTGCGACTTCACCCTGCCGGCGATCGTCGACCGTTCGCCGATCCTGATCGCGATATCGACCGGCGGCGTGTCGGCGGGGCTGGCGGCGGCGATCCGCCAGCGGCTGGAAGCGATCCTGCCCGCCGGGGTCGGGCGACTGGCCGAAGGGCTGGGCGCCGCCCGCGCCGCCCTGCGCACGCGCTTCCCCGACGGAGGCGACCGCCGTCGCGCCATTGGTGCTGCCATCGCCGCAAATGGTCCGCTCGACCCGATGATCCCGCATCCCGACGATGCGGTCGAACGGTGGCTCGACGGCGCCGCCCCGGTCGCCGGCCGCGTCGAGACAATTCGCCTGCGCTCGCCCGATCCCGACGATCTGAGCTTACGCGAAGCCCGCTGGCTGGGGCAGGCCGACCGCATCCACCACACTGCGGACGTTCCCGCAGCGATCCTCGACCGCGCCCGCGCCGATGCGGTGCGGATCATGGGGCCGCTGCCCGCCGATCCGCTTCCCGGCCTGACGATCGACCTCGCATGACCTGTCGCGCGTGGCATATCGAGGGCGGGCGGGCGACGCCGATCGATCCGCTGGCGGCGGTCGATGCGACCGGCGGCTTCACCTGGATCCATCTGCATGGCGAGGGGGAGGTGGTCGCCAAATGGCTGCGCGACCATGCCCATCTGCCCGATTACGTCATCGACCCGCTGACCGCGGTCGAGACCCGCCCGCGCTGCGATGCGATCGGCAAGGGGGCGTTCGTCAACCTGCGCGGCCTGTCCGACGATGTGCTCAGCAGCGCCGATCCGCTCGCCTCGGTCCGCCTCTATGCCAGCGCGGGCCGCGTCCATTCGGTCACCCGGCGCAAGCTGACCGCGTTCCACACCGTCGTCGACCGGGTCGAGCGTGGCGAGGTGGCCGATCCCGGCGACCTGATCGTCGCCTTCGCCAGCGCGATCACCGAACAGCTCGACCCGCTGATCGCCGATCTCGGCGACACGCTCGACGAATGCGAGGAGGCGCTGGACCCCACCCGCATCTTCGAACAGCGCCGTGCCGTCACCCATACCCGCGTCCGCGCGATTGGCTATCGCCGCTTCCTCGTGCCGCAGCGTTCGGCGCTCGAAAAGCTGGGGCAACTGCCCGGCGACTGGCTGCAGGCCGACGACCGCCTCCACCTCGCCGCCGCCGCCGACCGCGCCGCGCGCATGGCAGAGGAGGTCGATTCGATCCGCGAACGCGCCGCGCTGGTCCACGAAACGCTGACCGACCTGCGCGCCGAACAGCTCGACCAGCGCTCGCTCCAGATCGCGATCGTGGCGATGGTGTTCCTGCCGCTGACCTTTCTGACCGGCCTGCTCGGCATGAACGTGAAGGGGATCCCCTTTGCCGACGAACCCTGGGCGTTCGCCGGGGTCGTCGGTCTGTGCGTGGCGATGAGCGCAGGGATCGTGGCGTGGTTCGTCCGGAAACACTGGATCGGGCGGTAGGGCAACCGTTGCGCCACCCACTACGTCACCCCGGACTTGTTCCGGGGTCCACCGGGCGGCTGGGCGATGGCAGGGGTTCGAAGCCCAATCCTATCGCAAGGTCGTTCCAAGCGGGGTTGTCCCGTTCGATCAGGTTGCGCTTCCAGTCCCGCCGCCACCGTTTGACAGTTTTCTCACGATAGATGGCAGCTTCCATCGTGGCGGCGATTTCCCAATAGACGAGCCGTTTGATGTTTTTCTCGGCAGTAAACCCGCCAAAAGTGCCTTCGCGATGCTGCGCTATCCGGCGCACCAAGTCGGACGTGACCTCGGTGTAGAGCGTTCCATTTCGGGCGCTGGCGAGAATATAGACGCAAGGTAGGCGTTCGACCATGAACGACTTCCTTATTCTTGCGGTGGGCCCCGGAACAAGTCCGGGGTAACAAGAAAAAGCGCCCTACCGCGCCACGAAGCCGATCATCTGCTCGACCATCAGCCGCAGCTGCCCGTCGGCCTTGTCGATCGCGCCGTCCTCGACGGTGTTGATCGCCACCCCGACCGGCGTCGGCCAGCCGCGCAGCGCGTGGGCGACGGTGCGCAGGGTGGTCATCGTCGCCACCGCTGCCTGCCACCCGGCCGCCGTCGCGACGATGCCGACCGGCATCCCGTCGAAATAGACGCGGTCGTCGCGGCGCAGCAGTTCGACATGGTCCAGCGCGTTCTTCACCAGCCCCGACAGCGTCCCGTGATAGCCCGGCGACCCGATGATGATCCCGTCGGCATCGCGCAGCGCGCGCAGGAACGACTGGATGCGCGGATTGCCGCCTGCCGCCTCGGGTTCGTAGTTCGGGAAGTCGATCGCCGGCCCGGTCAGCAGCGTGGTGCGCGCGCCCAGCGCCTTGGCATGGGTCAGCGCCCGTTCCAGCGCGGCGGCGGTGCCCGAAGTCGGGCGCAGCGTGCCCCCCAGCGCGACGATATGCGGTTGCTTCATGCGCGCACCGCTAGCGGATCACGGGGCGCGATGCCACCGTTGAGAAGGGGCGGTCGGGGAGGGATGCGAGTGCCACCGCCTGCCAAAACGTCACCCCGGGCTTGACCCGGGGTCCCGCTTCTTCTTCTGCGGGTGACCGATAGCGGGACCCCGGATCAAGTCCGGGGTGACCAAGAACGTTGCGATCCGAGCCGTCCGCCCTATCGCGGCCGGACCGCTTCCCACGCCTCGGCAATGTCGGTCAGCGACGCGGCGGCGTTCAGGAACGGCTGGGCATCCTGCCCGATGCTCGCATTGACGATCTGCTCGCGCAGGCCGGTGTAGAGCCGCGACAGCGTCTGCGACAGGTCGCCGCCCTTTTCGTAATCCAGGCCGGCTTCGAGCGCGAACAGGATCGCGGTCGCGCGGGTCACCCGTTCGCCCTTCATCGCATATTGGCGATTATTGGTCGCCCAGGCGGCGGAGCGCAGCGCGCGGATCGCTTCCTCGTACAGCAGCGACACCAAAGCATGCGGATCGGCGCCGCCGGTGCGGGCGGCCAGGTCGACCGAGCGATAGGTCTGGGCGGGATCGCCCGCCAGAGCGGTGGCATAGCGGGTCATTATTCGCTCCGCGTCCACATCTTGATCTGGTTTTCCATGAAGGTCTGCTGTGCCTTGTACGCGGCGACCCGCGCTTCCGACGCCGCGAATTGCTGCGTCATGCGGGTGGAGGTCGCCTCGGTCTGTTCGGCGACCTTGGCCTGTTCCTTGGCGAGCGCGCCCTGCGCCTCGGCATAGCGCTTGTCGCTGGCGCCCAGCCCCAGCGTGGTGCTCTTGGCGGTGGCCGCGATCCGGTTGAGCGCGGCGGGCAGGCTCTTGCCGGTGGTGCCGTCGCTGCCGGTCGCGGCGGCGAACATCGCCTCGACCGCATCGGGATTGTTGGCGATGGCGGAGGCGAGCAGCGTCTTGTCGACCCGCAGCGTCCCGTCATTGTTCGTCGCCACGCCGATCGCCGCCAGCGTGGTCGGGGTGCCGTCGGTCTTGCCGGTCAGGTCGGCGCTGGTCAGCTTCTGCAACGACCGCTTCATCGCCTGCGCCGCCGGGTCGGCGCGCAGGTCGCCGGTGATCGCATCGGTCGCCTTGTTCACCGACGCCAGCATCTCGTTATATGCCGCGACGACATTGTTCACCGCTTCGGTCAGCGCCTCGGTCGGCTTGGACGAACTCAGCGTCACCGGGCCATCGGTCGTCACCGCCTTCAATTCCAGCGTGACGCCGTCCGCGCCGGTGATCTTGTTGGACGCGCTGACCATCGGCACGCCGTCGATGCTGAACACCGCGTTGCCCGCCCGGGTCACCACTTCGGCACCATCGGTCGTGCTGCTGTCGAAATCGACGTTCAGCCGTTCGAGGCCCGGCGAGACGCTGCCGCTGTCGGGTGTCGCGGTCAGGGTGAATGCCTGGTTCGCGCCATCGGTGCTGCGCAGCACGAGCCGCTGGCCATTGGCGTCGGTCACGACGCTGGCGGTGACGCCCGCCTTGGCGGCGGTGATCTTGTCGGCGACCTTCTGCAGCGACGCCGCGTCGCTCGACGTGATGGTGATCGGCGGGATGGTCGTGCCGTTCGCGGCGAAGGTGCCGTCCTCCTTCACGCTGCCCAGTTTCAGCTGGAGCGTGCCGGTGCCGACCGATCCGGTGGTGCTGAACGATTCCTTGGTCACTGCGACCTGCGGCGTGGCGAGCCGGGCGACGCTGACGCTGGCGTTCAGGCTTGCGACCGTCGCACCCTTGGCGGTCGACACCTTCACCGCCGCGCTGCTGCTGGTCAGCTGGGTGGTCAGCCCGCCGCTTTCGGACAGGGTGGTGAGCGCGCTGGCAAATCCGGTGATGCCCGATTTCAGTTCGGACACGGCGGACACCTGCGCGGTCAGCGTTTCGGCCTGCCGGGTCAGCCGGGCGTTCTTGTTGGCGAACTGCGCCTCGACCAGGCTCTTGACCAGCGCGGCGGTGTCGACGCCCGATCCCGCGCCCAATGCGTTGGCGAGGTTGGGGGTGGTCGCCTTGGTCGTGGTCGTCGTCTTGGCCGTGGTGGCGGTGGCCGTCGCACTGCTCGTCGTGATCGCCATCGTGGGTCCCCGGTCCGTCTCCCCCATCGAACGGCACCGTGGCCTGAATCTTTAGGGGTTTTTTACCGCAAGATTGCCGTTCTCGTCATAGCGCGCCTCGGGCGGCACGGTCACCGGCGGCTGGATGCCGCCCGCCTGCCGGTTGACCCCCATGACGAAGGCGAGGACGGTGGCGATCGCAAGGTACAGGTCGTCGCGGATCTCCTGCCCCTGGCGGCTGGTGTAATAGACGGCGCGGGCGAGCTGCGGATATTCAAGCATCGGCACCTTGGCCTCCGCCGCCAGCTCGCGAATGGCGAGGGCGGTCGCCCCGCGTCCCTTGGCCACCACCACCGGCACCTGGTCGCGGCCATGGTCGTAGCGCAGCGCGACCGCGAAGTGCGTCGGGTTGGTCAGAACGACCTGCGCCTCGCCCACCGCCTGCCGGAAGCCGCCCTTCAGGATCTCGTGGCGGCGTTGGCGGATCTGCGCCTTCACATGCGGATCGCCATCGCTTTCCTTATGCTCGTCGCGCACTTCCTGCTTGGTCATCTGCAGGCGCTGCATCCGCTGGAAGATCGCCAGCGGCACGTCGAGGCCCGCGATCAGCACCAGTCCGCCCGCCATCACGAACAGCAGCGTCAGGAACGTGCCGCCGAGATCGCCGACCGCCTGGTCGACATTCGACGACACGAGGCCCACCGAGCTGACGGCCGCTTTCTTCAGCATGACATAGCCGATGGCGCCGAGCAGGACGACCTTCAGCAGCGACTTGCCGAGTTCGATCCAGCCCTGTGTGCCGAAGATGCGCTTCATCCCCGATGCCGGGTTGATCCGCGATCCCTTGGGCGCCAGCGCGCCGCCGTTGAAGCGGATGCCGGTCAGCCCCGCCTGCGCAAGGATGCTGGCCGAGACGGCGAGCGCGAGGATACCGCCCAGCGACGGCAGCAATTTCCACCCCGCCTCGACCAGCGGGCGCCAGGGCTGGAAATCCTCCACATCGGCGCGGCCGAAACTGAAACTGGCGGTCATGATCGCCTTGCAGGCGCCCACCAGCGAGGGGCCGAGCAGCGCGAGCCATGCACAGCCGGCCAGGATGACGAGCGCCGCGCCCAGTTCCTTGGACTTGAGGATGTCGCCGTCTTCGCGCGCCTTGTCGAGGCGCTTCTGGGTTGGGCTTTCGGTTTTGTCCTCGCTCACCGCACGCCTCCCAGCACCAGCGTATTGGCGGCGTCCAGCGCCTCCTGCACGATGACCAGCATATAGTCGGTCATCGCCGGCAAGGCGACGAACAAGGCGACGACCCCGACGAACAGGCTGGCGGGCAGGCCGACCGCGAACAGGTTGAGCGCGGGCGCCGAGCGCGACAGCATCCCCATGACGAGGTTGAGGCACAGCAGCAGGAAGCCAACGGGCAGGGCGAGGAGCAACCCCGACAGGAACGCATAGCCGCCGAAGATCGCGATATTCTCCAGCTTGGCGGGCGACAGCCACGCGGCACCCGGCGGCAACAGCTCATAGGAGCGCACGATCAGGTCGATCAGCAGCAGATGCCCGTCGAGCGAAAGGAACAGCAGCGTCAGCAGTACCGACAAAAAGGTGCCGAGCGCCGGGCTTTGCGCGCCGTTCTGCGGATCGACCATCGCCGCGAACCCGATGCCCATCGAGATGCCGATGATCTCGGCGGCGATGACGGGTGCGGCGAACGCGATCTGGAGGACGAGGCCGATGGCGAGGCCGACCAGCCCCTCGGCGGCGATGCTGAGGAAGGTGGTCAGCGAAAAGACTTCGGTCGGGATGGCGAAGGGCTGCGCCTTCAGCACCAGCACCGCGATCGCCCCCGACAGCAGCACCCGCACCTGCACCGGCATCGCCACCGCGCCGAACAGCGGCGCGACGATGAACGCCGCCCCGATGCGGACCATGGTGAACAGCAGCGCCCACAGCTGTGGCTCGACGGCGAGGCCGAAGCCTAGCATGGAGAGGATGCCCCCGACGCCATCCAAGCGCGCACCCGTGTCGCCGCGTAGGCGGGGGTACGCCAACGGTAGGTATCGCCCTTGAAGCGCACCCCGGCCTCCGCCGGGGTACGGCTATTTGAGGGCAGGCGAGCCGCCTCACCAAACCCGTCATTCCGGCGACGGCCAGAATCCATTGTGTCCCGCGCCGTCGAGTGACCGCAAACGTCCCTGCATCCATGGATTCCGGCCTCCGCCGGAATGACGGAAGGAGAGCGCGCAAACGTCACCGAACCAGATCCGGAATCCGCTCGAAGATGCTCGTCGTGAAATCGCTGAGCAGCCCGAGGATCATCCCCCCGAACACTGCCAGGCTGATGCCGACCACCGCCAGCTTCGGCACGAACGAAAGCGTCTGTTCGTTGATCGACGTCGCCGCCTGGATCATGCCGAGGATCAGACCCGACAACAGCGCCGGAATCAGGATGGGTGCCGCGACCAGCGCCAGCACCCACATCGCCTCGCGCGCGACGGTCATGAAATAGCCTGCGTCGACCATGGCGTTACGTCCCGAAAGAGGCGGCAAGGCTGCCCATCGTCAGCGCCCAGCCATCGACCAGCACGAACAGCAGCAGTTTGAACGGCAGCGAGATGATCGTCGGCGACAGCATCATCATGCCGAGCGACATGAGCACCGTCGCGACCACCAGATCGATGACGATGAACGGCAGGAAGATCAGGAAGGCGATCTGGAACGCGGTCTTGAGTTCCGATGTGACGAAGGCGGGCAGCAGGATGGTGAACGGCGTGTCGGCCGGCGTCGCGATCGGGCCGATCTTGGCCATCTGCGCGAACATCGTCACGTCCTTGGTCCGGGTCTGCTTCAGCATGAACGAATGGAGCGGCAGGCTGGCCGCCTCGATCATCTGCGTCGATGTGATCTGCCCGGCGGCATAGGGCTTGATCGCCGTCTCGTTGATGCGGCCGATCACCGGCGACATGACGAACAGCGACAGGAACAGCGACAGGCCGATCAGCACCTGGTTGGGCGGCGTCTGTTGCAGGCCCAGCGCCTGGCGCAGCACCGCCAGCACGATGATGATCCGGGTGAAGCTGGTCATCATCAGCAATATGCCGGGCAGGACCGACAACAGCCCCATGATGATGAGGATCTGCAGCGACAGCGCCATCGGCGCGTCGTTCGCCCCGCCCAGTTGCCCCAGCGCCCGGTCGAGCGCATCGGCCGCCCCCGGCGTCGGCGCAGGCGCGGCGGGCGCTCCCTGCGCCATTGCCGGCATGGCGAGGAACAGCATCAGCAAGATGCCCACCACCGCCAGCGCGACTTCGAACCGCCAGTGCGGCAGCGTGCGCGCCGGGCGACGGACCTTCACCGTGTGTGCCGGCACGGTCGCCATCGTCCGCCGGCGCGCGGCGGCGATCGGCGACGGGCGATACCGCATCCGCGCCAGGACCGGCGCGATCTTCCCCCCCGCGAAATTCACTTGTCGCCCCGGTCCAGCAGCGTGACCCCGTTACGGCCGACCGATACCAGCAGCAGCCGGTCGTCGAATTCCAGCACGGCCAGCTTGGTACCGGTCGACACCATCATCGTCTCGCGTACCTTGACCAGCCGTTCGCCCTGATTGCCCGGCATCCGGGCTTCCAGCCGACGCCACAGATACAGACAGCCGATCATCAGCCCGCAGACCAGCGGCAGCAGGATGACCAGCTTCAGGATGTACGACCACATCATCAGCGGCTGACCCGCTTGTCCGGGCTGACCAGTTCGGTCATGCGCACGCCGAAGCGGTCGCCGACGGTCACCACCTCGCCGCGCCCGATCAGCGTGCCGTTGACGAACACGTCGAGCAGTTCGTTGGCGGCGCGGTCCAGCTCGATCACGCTCGATTCGCTCAGCGCCAGCAGTTCGCGCAAGGTGAGCTGCGTCGACCCGATCTCGACGGTCAGGCGGACGTCGACATCCTGCAACAGCTTGAAATTGGCGGCGAGCGACGCTTCGGCGGGGAAGCCGCCGGTCATCTCGTTCATTGGAATTCCTCTTCGAAACCGGGGTCGATGGTGTTGAGCTTGATCGCGGCCTGTCCGTTGGCGGTGCCGACCGTGCCGGTGCCCAGCCGCCGGTTGGATACCCATACCGGCACCTGCGGGCCGAAGCTGATCGGGATGATGTCGCCTTCCTTCAGCTCCAGCAGCATGGCGAGCGACACGACCGGTTCGGCCAGCACCGATCGCACCGGCAGCTTCACCGACATGACCGCACGGGTCAGGCCCGACAGCCATTTGGGATCGGGCGCGCTCTTGCCATGGACCTTGGTCGACAGCTGCGGCGCATGGGGCTTCAGCGCGGCGACGGGATAGAGGATATCGATGAAGGTCGGCTCCGCATCGCCCGCCGCGATGCCGAACCGGGTCGCGATCACCGCGTCCTCGCCATCGATCGCGCCCATCATCGCCGCGTTCGATTCGGGGTTGCCCGGTTCGAAGCTGATGCCCGCCAGCGGTCCCCACGCCTCGCTCAGCGGCTGGGCGATCGCGCCTGCCAGCCGGCGCAGCATCGCCTCGGCCGCCGGGGAAAACTCGATCGGCAGCGGGGAGGGGGCCTCGCCGAACCCGCCGAAGAAGATATCGAGCACTTCGAGCAGGAACGCGCCGTCCAACACGATGATCGCCGGGCTTCCCCCGGTCGACAGCGTAAGCGGCACCCAGCCGGTCAGCCGGTCCTTGCGCCGCGCGGCGATATAGCCCGCGAATCGATCCACCTCGACCGGCTCGGCCCAGCTGCGCACGCCCCGGCGCAGCAGCGGTTCGAACACCTGCCGCATCGACCGCGCCATCCGCGCCGACAGATGCTCCAGCGCGTGGAGATCGCCGAACGGATTGAGGTTCGCCGCGCCGAGCGTCGGGACGTGCGACGCCGCCGGACTCCGGCGGCTCCGTTCGCGGCGCTCGGGCGCGGAGGTGGATGGCGCGTTAACCATGCGCGTTTACTGAACGACAAATTGGGTAAAATAAACGTTACCGATGCCGCCAAAGCCCTCTTTCTGCTCAAGTGTGTCGTTGATGGCCTTTTTGATCCGCAGCGACAGCTGTTTCTTGCCCTCGGCAGTGAACACCTGATCCTCGGTCGTCTCGCCGAGCGCCAGCAGGATCGCCGAGCGAATCGCGATCTCGTGGGTCTTCAGATTGTCGAGGACCTTGTGATCGTAGGAGGTCGAGATGGCGACGCCGACCTGGATGAAATGCGTGCTGTCCGCCAGGTTGGAGGTGAACTCCTTTTCCATCGCGTAATAGCTCGATGCATAGCGGTCACCGCCTTCCATCTCCGGCGTCGGGCGGCCGCCTTCGCCGTTATTGGCCGCGGCCTCGCCGCCGCCTTCACCGCCCTCGCCGCCGCCATGGCCGCCGCCTTCGCCGCCACCCTCGCCGCCGCCGGCGCTCGCCTTCACTTCCTCGGACTTGGGGACCAGCTTGGGCAGGTCCTTCTTGACCTCCTCATGCTCGCCTTCCTTGCCATGCCCGCCGCCGATCAGGCCCGACGAACTGGCATACAGCCCGGCGCCGACGCCGCCGCCCAGCAGGACGATGACGCCCACCGCCATGACGATGATCTTGCCGAGCTTGCCCTTCTTCTTGGCCGGTTTTTCCTCCGGCGCGTCCTTGTCGCTCATGTCATGCTTCCTCAGGCGATACGATCATCGGATCGGGTGGTTTGCGTGTTTGCTTGTGTGGTGGCGGGGCGTGGCGCGCGGGGGGCGGGATTGCCCTGGTCCTGCGCCTGGCGCTGCGATTGCTGCGATCCGACATCGACCTGCATGCCGCCCAGCTTCAGCCCGCGCGCCTCGGCCATCTGGACCAGGCGCGGCTGCGCTTCGGCCAGCAGGCGTCCGGCATCGGCATTGTCGCTGGCGAAGTGGACATGCAGCTTGCCGTCATCACCCATCCGCACCGCCACCTCGACATCGCCCAGAGCGTCCGGCGACAGGCGGATGCGCGTTTCGCCGCTATTGCTGGCGCTCGATTCGCGCAGCGTCTGGATGCGGTCGATCATCCCCTCGACCCATTGCGGCTGGCGGGTGTCGAGCGTCGGCTGGGCGGCGTGCGACGTGGGCGCGACCGGACGCAGCACGGCGGCGTCGGCGGCTTGCGGCGCGCCGGTCGTCGGAACCGACAGGTCGTCGTCGCGCCGCGGGCGCGGGGCGAGCGTGTCGGCATCGACCGGTGCCACGTCGATCGCTGCCACGGCATCCGGCACCGGAGCGGGGGCGAGGCGGGTGATTGGCGTCGTCGCGGGTGCGGCGGCCGGCGCATCGACGGCATGGCGGACGGTCGTACCGTCGACCTTCGCCTCGACCACCGGAGCGGTATCGCTCGGCTGGGTCCGCGCGACGCGCATGACCGGGGGCGTTGCCGGCGCGACGGTCGGCGCATCGATCGCAGCGTGGACGGTCGTGCCATCGACCGTCACCCCAACCACCGGCGCGGTATCGCTCGGCTGGGCGGGCGCGAGGCGGGTGACCGGCGCGCTGTTCGGGACCGGCTGCGCTGCGGGCGCGGCGACCAGCGTGACCGAGGCGGCGGCTTCGCCGTTGATCGGCGCGCGATCGGCCTGCACGGCTTCGCGCGACGTAACCGGCGTGGCGTCCGGCAGCGATGCCGTTGCCGGCATAGCGGACCTGATCGGCTGCGATTCGGCACGTGCGACCGGCGGCACGGACGCGGGCGTCGTTTCCGCCAACGGGCGGAGGGTTGGGGCAGTGCGTCGGGCTTCAACGGCAATATCGGCGACAACGGCGTCAGTGACCACCGGACGAAGCTCCGGGGCATCCGGCAACGGAACCGATGCCACGATCGCCTCGCCCGCCGCAGTGCCCGCCGGTCGCACGGCTATCGCGATCGGATCAGCGACGAGGGACGGCGTCGGCCGTGGTTGGATCACGTCGCCCGGAACGGCTTGCGGAATGGCGACGGCCTCGCTCGGCAGCACGACCGGGCGAGCCGGGATCGATGCCGAACGCGCAGCCTCGGGCGGGCGACTGCCGTCGGTCGCGACCAACGGACGCGTGCGCGGTGCGGCGAGGTCGGCCGGCGGCTGGCGCAACGGCATCGACTCGACCGCGACCGCGACCATGTCCGCCGCGTCGGAAACGGGGGAGGCAACCGCTTGGGCGTCGGCAGAGGGCGCAGGCGACACGGCAGGCGCCGATGTTGCGGACACGACCGGCGACGCGACCGGTCGGGTATCGACGGCATCGCGCGATGCGACGGATTGCAGGGGCATCTGCGCTGCCGACACGCCCGGCCGCGCAGGCGGTGCGGCATCGCCGGCAACCGGCTTCGCCGCCATCGGTGCGGCGTCGTCGGTTGCTTGCGGCACGACGACATGGACCGGCACGACTCGGTCGGTGTCGAGCGGCGTCACAACGCCCACGGTCGGATCGGCGGTGCCGGTCGGTGGGGCAGGCACCTGCGCCATAGCGGGAGCCGCAGCGGCACCCCGTTTCGCCATCCGCATCGGTGGAGTCGCGGCAGCGGGTTCCGCCGCGACGACCTGCCCCTGTTCGATGACCACCGCCGCCGTTGCGTCCTGCCGCGCCGGCACTGGCCGTTCGGCGATCGGCGGGGCGGGCGGCAGGAGGATTGCCTCCCCCGGCTCGGGCGTCGGCTGGGGCGCGGGCAGAGCCACTTCGCCCTGTGCCGCCGGCTGGTCCGGTTCGTCCGCCTCGTCCTCGCCGGGAAGCGGCACTGCGTCGTGCGGCGGGGTTTCAGACCGCTTCACACGCGGCTGGGGTGCGGCGAAGCGGGTCGGCACCGGCATCGGCAGGGTACGCAGCGCGACATCCTCGGTACGCGGCGGGGCTTCGACCGTCTCTTCCTCAGGCAACACGCTCGCCAGCACGCCGATCGCTGCCGTCGCCGCCAGCACCGGCGCGACCGCCGGCTTGGCGACGGGCGCGTCCGCCTCGACCGGGAGCATCAGCACCGCCTCGGTCGCCGAGGCCGGCAGGGGCGGCGTGACCGCGGGTGCCGCGACGACGGGCATCTCGACCAAGGCGACCGGGGCGGCAATCGCCACCGGCAATCCGTTGCCGCCCAGGGCAGCCGCCTGCCGCTCGACCGGGCCGGTCGCAACTGCCGCATCCCCCGCCGGCACCATGTCCGCGATCAACGCGGCGAAGTCGCCCGCCGGCGATCCGACAAGCGGCATCACCTGCATCGCAAGCGGGGAGGTGGTGCTGGAAAGGGCCGAGAGAAGCTGCATAGGTCGATCCGTCAAGCGTTCGACCGGTCGATCAGCAAGGATCGTGCCGATTGGGCCGACGGACCGGCGGCGCGTTTTCCAGCGCGCGCAATTCCCGCAGCGCGCGGGCGGCATGGGCGCGCTCCAGCAGCTTTTCGACCGCGCTCTGGTCGCGCTTGGCGGCCATCGTCGCCGACCGGGCGCGGGTCAGGCCGTCATCGGCCTGCGCCACGCGATGCTCGACCACCCGCGCGGTCGCATGCAGCTTTTCGCGATAATGGGCGGCGGCGCCCAGCGTCTGTGCGCTGGCGCTCGGCGTCGGCACCGGCGACACCGCCTGCGCCAGATTGAGGATACGGTCGCGCAGCGCGATCTCTTCCGCCACGCGGGCGGCGGCGCGCGCCTCCTCGGCTTGCGTCAGGTTCAGCTGCATGGTGCGCACGCGCAGCACGCGGGCGAGGCGCTTGGCCTTTTCAGCCACCGAACACACCCACCAGCTCGGCGACGGCATCGTCCAGCGACACGACCTCGTCCGAATCCTGCTTCACATATTCCATGACCGCCGGATGCGCCGCCAGCGCCCCGTCGATCGCCGGATCGGTGCCGGGGCGATAGGCGCCCATCAGCACCAGATCGCGATTTTCCTCATACGTCGCCAGATGCCGGCGCAGCACCCGCGCGGCGGCCAGATGCGGCTTGTCGGCAATGTCGGTCATCACCCGGCTGACCGAGGGTCCCAGGTCGATCGCCGGATAGACGCCGCGCTCGGCCAGCTGACGGCTCAGCACGATATGCCCATCGAGGATCGAGCGCGCCGAATCGACCACCGGATCGCTGTTATCGTCGCCATCGGCCAGCACGGTATAGATCGCCGTGATCGACCCGCCGGTGCGCACGCAGGTGCCCGCCCGCTCGATCAGCCCCGGCAGCATCGCGATGGCCGAGGGCGGATAGCCGCGTGCCGACGCCGGCTCGCCCAGCGCCAGCCCGATCTCACGGCCGGCATGGGCGACGCGGGTCAGCGAATCGATGATGAGCAGGACCTTCTTGCCCTGTTCGCGAAACGCCTCGGCAATCGCGGTCGCGCGCAGCGCCCCGCGGATGCGCAGCACGGGCGAATGATTGGCCGGCACCGCGACCACGACCGACCGCGCCCGCGCATCGCCCTTCAGCTTGGTTTCGAGGAAGTCGGACACCTCGCGGCTGCGCTCGCCGATCAGCCCGACGACGATCACGTCGGCCTTGGCGGCGCGGACCATCATGCCCAGCAGCACCGACTTGCCGACGCCGGAGCCAGCCATGATGCCGACGCGCTGGCCCTGACCGATGGTCAGCAGCCCGTTGATCGCGCGCACGCCGACATCCATCGGCTCCAGCACGCGGCCCCGGTCCAGCGGCGACTGGATACGCCCCGCGAGCGGCCAGCGGCCCGCACCCCGGATCGGCCCCTTGCCGTCGATCGGCTTGCCCGCGCCATCGACCACCCGGCCGAGCATCGCGTCGCCGACCTCGGCCTCGCCCGGCTTGTCGCCCGGCCGCACCAGCGCACCGGGCAGCAGCGGTGCCGGGCCGCCCAGGTTCATCATCAGCGTCCGGCCGTTGCGGAAACCGATTGCCTCCGCCTCGACCATGCCGCCATCGCCGGTGCCGACCTGGCACACGGTCCCGACCGGTAGCGACAGCCCGACCGCTTCCATCAACAGCCCGTCATAGCTGGCGAGCTTGCCCGCCACCCGCGCGCGCGGACGGAAGTCGGTCGGGGCCAGCGCGCCCAGATAGTTTTCGGCGAAACGGTTCAGCATCAGCGGGGCACCGGTACGGTTTCGATTTCCGCGCCAAGCTGTTCCAGCCACAGCGACGGGCCATCCTCGACCACGGTCGAGGCGGATTCGAGGATGAAGCCGCCGCGCTCGACATGGGCGTCGGCGACCGGGAACACCGCCTTGGGCAGCTTGCCCTCGACCAGCGGCACATCCGCTTCGTGCATGCGCAGGATCGCGGATTCGGCGCCATCGGCCAGCAGGTCGGCGGCGGCGTCGATCCGTTCGATCAGGTGGTTGGCCGATACGCCGACCTCGCCCACGATCTGCCGCACCAGCGTCAGCACCGTCTCGCGCAGCCGCGCGGCCATCGCCTCGCGGTCGATATGGGTCGCGGCGCCCAGCGCTTCGGCCAGCTTCGCCAGCAGCGCATGGTCGCGCGCCGTGTCGGACTGGCTGGCAGCGGCCGCCGCGGCCAGCCCCTCGGCATAGCCCGCCGCATGCGCCTCTGCGACCGGATCGAGCGCGTGGACGCTGTCGTCCACCACCGCGCTGAACGGGTCCCATCCCTCGGTCGGGTTGGCATCGGGATCGGCCGGGCGGAAATGCTTCGGGCCGACCGGCTGCTGGGCAGCGGCGGTCGCGCCGGAATCGGCCGGACGAACCGGCACGACGCCGGTCGCCGCGAACGGATCGGGCGTACCGAAGGCGCGGGCCAGGATGTCCGCCGCCGCGACATGGCGGCTGGCGAAGCCGGCGACGAAGCCGTTGGCGGGGGCGGGGGAGGCGGCGCTCTCAAACATAATCGTCGTCGCCGCCGCCCATCATGATCGTCCCGTCCTTGGCCAGGTTGCGCGCGACGGTGATGACGCCTTTCTGCGCATCGAGCACCTCGGCCAGCTTCATCGGGCCGCGTGCCTCCATCTCGTCGCGAATGCCGTCGGCGGCGCGCGCCGACATGCAGCCGAGGAAGCGGTTGCGCGCATTCTCGTCCACGCCCTTGAGCGCCCGGACCAGCAGGTCGCTGTCGACGTTGCGGATCAGTACGCCCAGATTCTTGTCGTCCATCTCCAGCAGATTGTCGAAGACGAACAGCTGGTCCTCGATCTGGCGGGCGATGTCGCGGTCGATCTTGGCCAGCTTGGGCATGACCCGCGTCTCGGTCGCCTTGCGGCCCGACGACAGGATTTTCGCGGCATCCTTCGCCCCGCCCAGCTGCACGCCGGTGCCGCTGGTGCGACCGGTCGAGCGGCGCGCGACCATCGACTTCAGCGTATCGATCGCCTCGGGCGTGATCGGGCCCAGCTTGGCGATACGGTGCAGAATCTGCGGCTGCGACGCTTCGGGCAGTCCTTCGAGCACCTGCGCCGCGACGCTCGGGTCGAGGTTGGCGAGCAGGACGGCAGCGATCTGCGGATGCTCGTCCTTGATCAGGCTGACGATCTCGGCCGCATCCATCCAGTCGAGCAGCTCGATCTGGCACGCGGTCTCGACCGGCGTGATCTTGGCCAGCACGCTCTCCGCCTTGTCCTGGCCCAGCGCCTTGTTCATCACCGTTTCGATGTGCGGGCGCGGATCGAAGCCGACCGTGGTGCGCTCGCGCGCCTTCTCGACGAAATCGTCGAGCACCACCGACACCTCGTCCTCGCTGACATCGGCGACGCTGAACATCGCCTTGCCCAGCTGCTGCACCTCTTCGGGTTCCAGCTTCTGCAGGATGGCGGCGGCTTCCTCCTCGCCGACCAGCATCATCAGGACGGCGGCGCGCTCGACGCCGCTCTGGATACGGACGGGGGCGTTCACTGCTTGGTATCCGACTGGATCATGTCACGAATGGCGAGCGCGGCGCGCGTCGGATTGTCGCGCGTGAAGCCACGGACGAGGCCGACCCGGTCGTCGTAATTCTGCGCGGTTTCCAGCATCTCCATGCTGACCGGCGCTGGTCCGGCGGGGGCGTTGAGCGCGGCCTGCGCGGCAGCTTCGGCGGCGGCGACGCGGGCGGTCTCGGCGGCGGCATCGGCCTTGCGCCGCTCGTTGATCGCCTTGACCATCGGGCGGACGCCCATGAAAAGCACCAGCAGCGCGATGATGAGCGCGGTGCCGTTGCGCGCCGCCATCGGCACCCAGTCGGCATCGTACCACGGGCGGGCGACGTCGCCGGCGACCGCCTCGGGCGAGAACTTGCGGCTGATGACCGTCACCGTGTCCTGGCGCTGCTGGTTATAGCCGACCGCCGCCTTCACGAGGTCGTTGATCTGCTGGATTTCGGCCGGGGTACGCGGCTTGGCGCCTTCGGGTTCGCGCAGCAGCACGGCGACCGACAGGCGACGGATCGATCCCGGCGCGGCGCGGGTCACCGACACTTCCTTGCCCAGGTCATAGGCGCGGCTGAAATTCTCGGTGGTCTTGACCGGCGGGGTGGCGCCGGGCGCGGTGCCGGGCTGCACCGTCGCACCCGCCGGACCCGGGGTCGCGGTCGCCAGCGTGGAGGCGGCGGGCGGGGTGTTGCTCAGCGCGCCGGGCACGCCGCCGGGGGCGGTTTCGCCGGGCGTGTTGCCGGCCCAGTTGCCCTGTTCGGCGCGGACGACGCCCTGCTTGTCATAGCTTTCGCGCGTCGCCTGGCTCTGGTCCAGATCGACATCGGCCTGGATCTCGGCCGAGAAATTGCCGGCGCCCAGCAGCGGGGTCAGCAGCGTGTTGAGCTGCGCGCGATACTTGTCCTCGATACGGCGCTGATAATCGATCCGCTCGTCCGACAGGGTCGATCCTTCCGACCCGTCGGTCGGCTTGCTCAGCAGCGCGCCCATCTGGTCGATGATCGTCACCTGATCGGCCTTCATCCCCGGCATCGAGGAGGCGACGAGGTTGACGATCGAACGGACCTGCGCCTGGGTCAGGCTGCGGCCGGGTTCGAGGCGGACGATGACCGAGGCGGAGGGCTGCGCATTGTCGCGCACGAACACCGAGCTTTCGGGCATCGCCAGGTGGACGCGCGCATCCGCCACCGATTCGATCTCGCCGATCGACTTGGCCAGTTCGGTCTCGCGCGCCTGGCGCAGCCGCTCGCCCTCGACGGCGCGCGACACGCCCATCGGCAGCTGGTCGAGGATCGCATAGCCGCCCGGCGCCGCCTTGGGCAGGCCCTGTCCGGCCAGCAAAATCCGCGCGCGGTGATAATCGTCCTCGGCGACGGTGATGCCGCCCGAATCGTCCACGCTGCTGCTGATCTTCGCCGCGCCCAGCGCGTCGACGACCGCCTGCTTGTCGCTGTCGGGCAGCGACGGGAACAACGTGCGCTGCGGCGGAGTGGCGAGCGCCATCCACGCCAGCGCCGCCGACAGCACCAGCCCGACGACGAAGATCATCGGCAGGCTGCGCTTGACGGCGGGTTGCTTCATCAGCCCGCCGATCTGGGTCAGCGGGTTAGCGAATTTGGCGGGCGCTGCGGGGGCGGGGGCGGGAACGCCGCCTGCACCGGTGGTGGCGAGAGCGTTTTCCATATCAGACCGGCATGCTCATGATGTCCTTGTAGGCGGACAAGAGTTTGTTCCTGACCTGCATCGTGGCTTCGAAGCCGACCGATGCCTGCTGGCGCGCCATCATCACCTTGGCGATGTCCACGGTCTCGCCGCGTTCGTACATCGCCGACAATTCGCTCGCCTTGTTCTGCTGCGCGTTCACGCCCTTCAGCGCGTCGCCCATCGCCTCGACGAAGCTGGTCGGCTTCGCCGGTTCGGCCTGCACCGGGGCGGCCGCGACCTGCGCATTCGCCTTGGACAGCGCCTGGTTGCGCTCGAGGATCTGCGCGCGCAGCGCCATCACCCGGTCGACGCCCATCGCGCCGCCGACACCGCCGACGCCGCTCATGCCGACGCCGCCATCGACTGGGTCGCCGAAGCGGCCAGCAGCTCGCCGGCCTCACGCGCCTTGGCGAGGCGGTAGCGCAGCGTACGCTCCGAAATGCCCAGCCGGCGGGCGGTCTCGATCCGGTTGCCGCCGCATTCCTCCAGCGTGCGGCGGATCGCCGCGAACTCGTGGATCTGGACGATGTTGGTCAGCGTCGCCGCCACCGGCTCGACCGCGCGCGGGGCAGCGGCGGCGGCGGAGGTGCTGGCGCGATCGAACACGATATCGTGCGCCTCGATCCGGTCGCCCATGCCCAGCAGCAGCGCGCGCTGGATCACATTTTCCAGCTCGCGGGCATTGCCCGGCCAGTCGTGGCGGCCGAGCATCGCCAGCGCCTCGTCCGAAATCCACGGCAGCGTCGAACGCATGCCCGCATGGCGCACCACCATCGCGGCAGCGAGCGCAGCGATGTCGCCCGGCCGGTCGGCCAGCGCGCGGGTGGTCAGCGGGAAGACGCTGAGGCGGTAGTAAAGATCGGCGCGGAAGCGGCCGGCGGCGACTTCGTCCTGCAGGTCGCGATTGGCGCAGGCGACGACGCGGACATCGACCGCCTCGGCCTGGGTCGCGCCGATCGGCACGACTTCGCGTTCCTGCAACACGCGCAGCAGCTTCGCCTGCAGCGGCAGCGGCATTTCCGCGATCTCGTCGAGCAGCAGCGTGCCGCCATGGGCCGCGCGGAAAAAGCCTTCGCCCGCCGCACCCGCGCCGGTGAACGCGCCCTTCACATGGCCGAACAGCATCGCTTCGAGCATGGTTTCGGGCAGCGCCGCGCAGTTGATCGCGACGAACGGGCCGTCGGCGCGGGCGCTTTCGGCGTGGATGGTGCGGGCCAGCACTTCCTTGCCGGTGCCGGTCGGGCCGTTGACCAGCACGGTGATGTCGGCGCCGGCGACGCGGCGGGCCAGCGCCTGAAGGGCCAGGCTTTCCGGATCGGCGGCGACCGCCTCGTGCCGGCCGCACAGCAGGGCTGCGGCAAAGGCATGGGCCAGTTCGGTATCGGCATGCGAATAGGACAGGCGGGCCGGGCGGCCGTCCGCAAACGGCGTCGCGGCGGCGGGACCATCGGCCAGCACCAGCGTGCGCGCCGCGATCGGCGGCACTTCGCCTTCCATGACCAGGAACACGTCGTTCGGCCCCGGCTTCTGTCCGGCATTGGCCAGGGCGAAGCCCTGCGCACGCAGCGACGAAACCAGCGTGAACTTGGCGCCAAGCACGGCAGCGGATGGATAGATCGAGCGCATCGTTTCGGACATTCCCCCTGAACGGCACCCTTTTGCCGGCAAATGGTTAACGGCCGGTAAAATCCACCCCGATTCGGCTCTGTACTCCGCGTACGCCCTCGTGCGCGCGCGAGGGGCCGCAAAATGCCGGAACTTTTTTCCTTAACCCGGTCCGCTGCGTGCCGTTTCTCCGGGCAGCAGCTTCGATCCCGATCGCTTCAAGGGGGGACGCGGGGCGCTGGAAGTCAGACTGGAGGACACACCCAATGACCGTTATCGGATCCAACATCGGATCGCTCCGCGCCGCCAACGCCTCGTCCGCTGCCAACGACGCCCTGAAGGCTTCGATGGAGCGCCTGTCGACCGGCAAGCGTATCAACTCGGCCAAGGACGACGCCGCCGGCCTCGCCATCGCCAGCCGCATGACCAGCCAGATCAAGACCATGGCAGTCGCCGCACGCAACGCGAACGACGGCATCTCGATGGCGCAGACCGCCGAAGGCGCGCTGGGCGAAGTCACCAACATGCTGCAGCGCATGAAGGAACTGGCTGGGCAGGCGGCCAACGGCACGCTGGGTTCGGCGGAACGCAAGTCGCTCCAATCGGAAGTCGGTCAGCTGACCGCGCAGATCAACGACATCGCGAACAAGACCAACTTCAACGGCATCAACCTGCTCGACGGCACGGTGAAGGCCGTGACGCTGCAGACCGGTTCGCAGGCCGGCCAGACCACTTCGGTCAGCCTCACCAGCACCTCGGCCACCGCGCTCGGCCTGAACGGCTACCGTGTCGAAGGCCAGGCGACCACCGGCCGCATCAACGCCGCGTCCGTCGCGGTCGGCGACGTACAGTTCAACGGCAAGAACGCGCTCGGCACTGCCTTGACCACGGCTGACGCCGAAACGACCGCTGCCAGCATCAATGGCAACACCGGCCAGACCGGCGTGTCGGCCAAGGCATATAACACTCTGTCAGGCGGTCCGATCGCGGCGGGCGGCATCACCGCGACCGGCAGCCTGACCATCAAGGTCGGTGCGAACGCAGCCGTCGACATCACCGGCGCCAACGGCCAGGAACTGGTCGACAAGATCAACCGCGACGTGGGCGGCATCAGCGCGCAGCTCGACAGCGAAGGCAAGATCGTCCTGTCGAACGACACCGGAAAAACGATTGAAATCGCCGGTTCAGCAGCGGGCAAGGCGGGCTTCACCAACGGCACCTATGGCGGCTTCGTCGCCCTGCAGAGCTCGACCGGCGAAGCGATCGACATCAAGCGCAGCGCGACTGGCGCAGCGGCGAGCTTGACCGCGCTCGGCTTGAACGAAACCACCTCGAATGAAGGCGTAAAAGGTACCGCTGTCGGCGATACTGCACTCTCCGTTACCGACGACGTGAAGATCAACGGCGTTGCCGTGGGTGCCTCGAACGACGCATCGGCCGCATCGAAGGCCGCCGCGATCAACGCCGTCAGCGACAAGTCGGGTGTCACCGCAACCGCTACGACCAAGGCGACCGTTGCACTGGCAGCCGGGAAGATCGTTGCCTCCAACACCTTGGTTGTCAACGGTTCGACGGTGACGCTTAGCGACTCGGACGGTGTTAGCGGTATGTCGATGTCGGACGTGGTGAAGAACATCAACGGTGCCGGCATCAGCGGCCTGGTCGCGTCGAGTGACGAGAAGGGCAACCTGATCCTCACCTCGTCGACCGGCAACGACATCACGCTGAAGGACGGCACCGGCGGTACCTCGGCGGGCTTGGTCATCGACATGAAGGGCGATGACGGCGGTGCCTCGACCGGCGCGATCGCCACCGGCCTGACCCTGCGTGGTCGTGTCGAGCTGAAGTCGGACACCGGTGCGGAAATCCGCGTCGAAGGTTCGGGCGGTCCGACCGGCTCGCTCGCCAAGGTCGGCCTGTCGGCCCAGGGCGGCTCGGCCGATACGGTCGGCGGCGCGCTGAACGTCTCGACCCAGGCGAATGCCGCGGTGGCGATGAACGCCATCGACAAGGCGCTCGACAAGGTCTCGGCGATCCGCGGCGACCTCGGTGCGGTGCAGAACCGTCTGCAGGTCACCGTCAACAACCTGACGACCACCTCGTCGAACCTGCAGGAAGCGCGCAGCCGCATCGAAGACACCGACTTCTCGGCGGAATCGACGGCGCTCGCCAAGGCGCAGATCCTCGGCCAGGCCTCGACCGCGATGCTGGCGCAGGCCAACCAGTCGCAGCAGGGCGTGCTGAAGCTGCTCGGCTAATCGGGCTCCGCCGCCGCCGTTCCCCCTTGATGAAGGCGGCGGCGGCGGGACTCCCGGCAACGGGCCAGCCCCCGGTGACCATCACGGTCACCGGGGGTTTCGGCGTTCCGGAGCACGGCCGACAGACTCTATATATAGGGGCATCGACAGACGCGCCGCGGCCTGCACGTCGCGCAACCCCGATCCTCCCCGCTCCGCGGGAGGGGGACCGTCCGCAGGACGGTGGAGGGGGGCGTCCACGAACGCCCCGGCTTCCTTCGTATCCCTGCGAAGGCGCAAATCCGGAATGCAAGGCATTGCCCGTCCGGAAAAGCCTTGTCCGTATCCCCGCGTAGGCGGGGATCCAGAACCTCAAACGCAACGCCGGCGTCCAAAAACCCTGGCCCCCCGCCTGCGCGGGGGTACGTCCCAAGAGCAACGGCAACGGGCTAGCCCACTTTCCTACAACCAACCCGCTACGCTAAACTCAACGTCCCGATCCTTCCCATCCGCCAACCTCCCACGTCACCCCGGGCCAGACCCGGGGTCCCGCTTCTTCTTCTCCGACCATCTCCGACCCACCACCCAACGCCCAACGCAAAACGCGCACGAGTGTGAACTTAGTGAACTTTGGCCACGAAAAAGGGGCCGAACCCCTGGTCCGACCCCGCTCAAGCGTTTGGAAATAAAAGAAAACTACCCCGAAGCTCGCGCCAACGCCCGTTTCAGCTTCTCATGCGCCGCCTTCTTGATCTGGCAGATGCGCGCTGCGCCGACGCCCAGCACCTGCCCGATCTCCTCGAGGTTCAGTTCCTCGACATAATAAAGCTGGATCACCTGCGCCTCCCGCTCGGGCAGCGCGGCGATCGCGGCGATCAGCGTGCTCCGCAACTCACCCTCGGCCAGCGCCTCGAACGCGTCGGGGCCGTCGTCCATGAACCACGGCGCCTCGTCGGTATAGACGTCGTCGATCGAATCGAACTGCACCGACTGGACATCGGCATAATCGACCCGCAGCCGCCCCAGCGGCACGCCCAGCCGGTCGGCGATCTCCGCCGGCACCGGCGCGCGGCCCAGCTCCACCGTCAGGCTCGACACCGCCTTGGCATAGTCGCGCCGCCGCTTCATCGCCCCGCGGCTGATCGTCGCCTGTCGCCTGAGTTCGTCGATCATCGCCCCGCGCAGCCGGGTGGCGAGATACTGCTCGAACGTCACCGTGCCGCGATCCTCGAACATCGGCACCGCCTCGACCAGCGCGACGAGGCCGACCTGCACCAGGTCCTCGACATCGACCATCGTGCTCATGTGACCATGGACGTGCCACGCGATCCGGCGGACCAGCGGCAGGTGGCGGCGGACGATCGCGTCGCCGTCGTTCGGTTTCGCATGCCGGGTATAGACCGGCGTGCTCAGCTCGGGCTGGGGGAAGAAGGGGGCGTTCATGCTGCGATGGCCTCCGGGGCGCCGATGACGGCGACGACTTCGACTGCCTTGTCCTCGGGAACTTCGAAGAAGCTCATGACGGGGGTGTCGGGCAGGTAGGACTTGATCAGCTTGCGGATCGCGACGCGGATCGACGGCTGCACGACCAGCGCGAACGGCTTGGCCTCGGCCATCAGCGGCTGCGCAGCGTTGGTCAGCGCGTCGACGATGCGACGGCCCAGATCGGGTTCGATCGCGTGGCGGCGGCTGGGATCGTTCCGCATCGCCTGGCCCAGCAGCGCCTCCAGCTGCCCCTCGAGCGTCATCACCCGCAGCGGCTCGCGCACCCCGCACAGCTTCTGGATGATGAGGGCGCCCAGTTCCGGCCGGATCAGCTCGACGATCTCGTCGGCATCCTGCGTCCGCTGGGCGACCACGACGATCGCGGCGGCGATACGGCGGAATTCCTTGAGCGTGATATTCTCGGCCAGCAGCGCGCGCAGCACCTGCGTCAGCGTGGTGAGCGTCAGCGGGTTGGGGCACAAAGCCGCCACCAGATTGGCGGCACGGTCCTTGAGGCCGTCGAGCAGCGCCTGCACCTCGTCCGGACCCAGCAGCTCGGTCGCATTGACGGTCAGCACATGGTTCAGGTGCGTGGCGATGACGGTCCCGGCATCGACCACCAGATAGCCGGCACCCGTCGCTGCATCGGCGTCGCCCGGCTGGATCCACACCGCGTCCAATCCGAAGGTCGGGTCCTTGGCGGTTTTGCCGTTCAGCATGCCGACCGCCTGGCCCGTGTCGAGCGCCAGCATCTCGGTCGCCGACGCCATGTCCTCGCCGACGACCACGCCGCCGATCGAGATGCGATAGGTGTAGGGGGCGAGGTTGATATCGTCGCGCACCTTCACCTGCGGCACGACGAAGCCCAGTTCCTTGGACAGCTGGCGGCGGACCCCGGTGATCCGGCTCATCAGCGGCGCGCCCTTGCGCTCGTCGACCAGCGGCACCAGGCCATAGCCGATGTCGAGCATGATGTGGCAGGTGTCGGCCACTTCCTCCCAGCAGATCTTCGACAGGTCGGCTGCTTCGGGCAGCGCCTCGACCGGCGGCGGGGGCGGGGGGGCGTTCTTGATCTTGCCCAGTTTCCACGATGCGAAGCCCGCAATGCCGGCGGCGGGCGCCAGCACGAGGAACGGCATCCCCGGCAGCATCGCCAGCAGCCCCAGGATACCGGCGACCGGCGCCCAGGTGCGGTGCGACGCGAACTGCGTCCCGATCTGGCCGGCCAGATCCTGCGAAGACGTGGAGGTGACGCGGGTAACGATGGCGGCGGCGGCGATCGACAGCAGCAGCGAGGGGACCTGCGCGACCAGCGCGTCGCCGATCGCGAGCAGGACATAGGTCTGCGCCGCTTCGCCGACCGCCATCTGGTGGCTGACGACGCCGAGGATCAGGCCGCCGACGATGTTGATCGCGAGGATCAGCAGGCCGGCGACCGCGTCGCCCTTCACGAACTTCGACGAACCGTCCATCGCGCCGTAGAAATCGGCTTCGGCGCCGGTCTCGATCCGCTTGTTGCGGGCTTCGTCGGGGGTGATCAGGCCGGCGTTCAGGTCGGCGTCGATCGCCATCTGCTTGCCGGGCAGGGCGTCGAGGGTGAAGCGCGCCGAGACTTCGGACACGCGGCCCGCACCCTTGGTCACCACGATCATGTTGATGATGATCAGGATCGAGAAGACGAAGAGGCCGACGACATAGTCGCCACCGATCAGGAACGTCCCGAACGCCTCGATGACATGGCCCGCCGCCGCTTCGCCTTCATGCCCGTGCACCAGCACGACGCGGGTCGACGCGACGTTGAGGCCCAAGCGGAACAGCGTCGCGAACAGCAGCACGGTCGGGAAGGCGGAGAAGTCGAGCGGCTTCTGCGCATTCAATGCGACCATCAACACCGCGATCGAGATCATGATGTTCATGACGAAGAAGATGTCGAGCATGAACGCCGGGATCGGCACGACCATCAGCAGGACGAGCAGCAGGATCGCGGCGGGCAGCGCCGACCCGCGCATCGCGGGCAACAGGCTCTTGGGATTGCTCAGGATCGCCTGCATCACGCGTTACCCAGATTGGCGAGGATCGAATAGGCGAGGCGCGCCGATTCAGGGGTCGGGCGGTAGAGCGAGGCCATCTGCACCTGAGGCGTCGTCGCGTCGCCGCTGCGGCTGCGCACGACGTTCAGATTGGCCAGCGTCGTCGCCAGCCACGCCTCGTCATTGCCCTGCGCCTCGTTGCCGAGGATGACGTCGCCGTCGAAGCCGTTCATCATCACCGCCGGCTGCATCCGGTTGACCGGAAAGCCGCCCATCATGTCGCCCATGTCGACGCCGCTGCCGCCGCCGGCCCTCGCGCCGCGGTCCAGCTTGGTCGCCATCTTGTCATAGATTTCGGCGAGCGAGCGCGGCTGGCCGCCGGCGCCGTAGAAGATGGTCCGGTTCGCGCGGGCGGCGGCGGGGAACATGCCGGCGGCCGAACGGTCGGGATTGCTCTGCATCGTCGTCAGGAACTGGCGCGCACCGCCCAGCCCCAGGAAATGCGCCATGTACAGGTCGGTGCCGGTGGCGGAGCGGCCCAGCGCGGTCTCCAGCGCGGCCTTGTTGTCGGCGGCATGCTCTGCGGCCATCAGCGACGATGCCTGCGGGTCGTTGCGCAGGTTCAGGATCGCGCGGCGGGCGGCCGGATCGGCGACATAGTAACGGCCGTTGCTGCCCTGGCGGATGCTGTCGGATGCCCAGCCCATGCCGTGTTCGGCGCCATGTGCCTTCACCACGCCCAGCCAGCTTTGTTCGACGAACTGGTACAGCCCGGTGGCCGACGACGTCCCGGCACGCGCATTGGCCTGCAGGCCGCTTTCGACCTGCGCCTGGCCCAGCAGGTAATTGAAATCGACACCGGTCCGCGCGCTCGCCTTCGCGATCGCGCTATGGACATAGGATCGGGCTTCTACCGGAACGACACTCATCGGGCTGTACTTCGCTTCCCCTGTTCAGGAGCGAGAAAAGCAAGCGGCGTGCCAGTTTGGGATCGGGTGCGCAGTCAGGCTCGCCACGAGCGTCATCCCGGCGAAGGCTGGGATCTCCCGGTTGCAGCGCGGGACAGGAACCGCAGCAGACCCCAGCCTGCGCTGGGGTCACGCTTTGGAGAGCGGGAACGAACCTACCGATACGCCGCCGCAGCCATGCGCTGCGGGGTGCCGGCAATTCCCGGCCGGTAGGCCGGCAAACCGCCGCCGGCCAGCTGGTCGATCCGCCGGCGGACATTGGCCGCCATCAGGTTGACGTAGATGCGGGCGGTCTCGTTCAGCCGCTGCGCCTCGCGCGCCAGCGTCTCCAGCTCGGCGTCGAGCGGCAGGTCGTCATTGGCGGCGACCGCCTCGATCCCCTGCAATTTCATTGCGGTGGCGGTCTCCAGCGCGATGATGTCGTTGGCCTGCAACGCCGCGATCTCGGCATGCAGGCTGTCGATGATCTGGATCAGCGCATCACGCCGGTTCATTGCTGTTCCAATCGAGTTTCAGGGCGATGAGCCGGTCGGCGATGGTGGCGGGCGACAGGGGGAAGCGTCCTTCGGAAATCGCCTTGCGGATCGTCGCGACGCGGTCGGTATCGACCGGCGGCGACGACGCCATCGCCTGCGCGGTGGTCCCGCCGGACAGCAGCGCCACGCCGCTCTTGGGCGCGCCCGTATCCTGCGGCGCTTGTGCCGTTTCCGTGCGTGCCTGCCCCTCGGTCCGCGCGACACCGCGCCCACCGATCGACGTAACCAGCCTTGATCCGACAGAATCCACCATGTCCCCGTCCTTCACGAACTGCTGACATGAGGAGAAACGGCGGCACCGGCGACTTCTTTAGCAAAAATTACTGGGGGGTTATTTTTTCGGATTTCATGGGGGCGGGAACGCCCACCGGTCCGCATTTGAGCCGTACCCCCGCGCAGGCGGGGGTCGAACGACGGCCTGCGCCTGCCGCCCTGGGCCCCCGCCTGCGCGGGGGTACGATGCGGATTGGGCAGACGTATCGGCTCAGCCTACCCTGTAAAACCCGGCAGCGCCGCCCGGCCCGATTCCAGCGCGATCGCCTGGATCGGCGGCCTGGCCGGATCGACCTTCACCATCAACCGACCGCCGACCGGGGCATCGCCCATCGCCACGCCGTCACGCGTGATCGAGAAGCCGGGTGCGCCGGCCTCGACCATGATCGGGTCGCCCCGGCGGATGACCGGTTCGGGCTTGGCGGCGACGACCGCGACCGGCGCTGCCGCCGGGCGTTCGGGGGCGACGCGGGTCATCCGGCGGACCGGCACATAGACTTTCCACGCCGGCGCCATGCAGCTGATGACCACCGCATCCTGCCGGTCGGACAGCCAGCCGAATTGCGGCATGGCACAGCGCGCGAGCTTCAGGCGCGGATCGACGGGCATCTGCGCGCCGCCGTCCATGCCGATGCTGGCACCGGTGAACTGCACCACCGCCTCGTCGAGCTGGGCGGTCGATTGAAAGGTCTGCGCGGTGGCAGGGACCGCGATCAGCATCGCGGCGAACAGGCTGTGGCGAATCATTTCGTCTCTGCTCCATCGGCAGGGGCGGCAAGCGGCGCTTGCCGGTCGGCAACGGCTTGCCGCTCACCGGCAAAGCCCAGATCGATGAATACGCCCCGCCCGCCGGTTCCCGGCGGTGCGAAGGCGATTTGCGCGGGCGTCGCCGCGCCTTCGCGCACCAGCAGCGCGGCGACGGCGCGCGCGCGGTCGGTGGCGAGGATCGCGGCGCTGCCGGTCGTCGGGTCGACGTCCTTGCCGGCTTCGGGGCCGTCGGTCCCGCCGGTCAGCGTGACGGCGATGCGCCGGTCGGCGGCGGCACCGCGCACGAACTCGACGCTGTTGGCGCTGCCGGCGGGCAGGGCGGCCGATCCGGGCGCAAAGCCTTCGATCACCGCGCGTTCCACTGTCATCGGGATCGGTTCGGCATCGAATCCGGCGCGGATGCCGGCAGTCAGCGCGCGTTTGTCGACGGCCTGCGCCGCCTGCAGGAACACGAAGAACCCGACCAGCAGCAGCGACAGGTCGGCCAAGGTGGTCAGCCATAGCGGGCGACCGGGGGCGGGGTCGAAACGTTGGATTCTCATTCTGCGGCCTCCCGGAATTGTGGTCGCTCCCGCCTGGCGAGCGCGACCAGAGGTGCCTCGAAACGGGCACGTTCGAATGCTTCGGCGCGACCCAGCCGGCGCAGCCGTCCGGCGATCGGCATGCCGACCAGCGCGGCCAGCACCGCGCCGTATAGGGTGGACAGCAACGCGACGGCCATCGCCTGCCCGATCGCGGTCGGATCGGTCATCGCCATGAACATCCGCACCAGGCCGACCAGCGTACCGATCATGCCCAGCGCGGGGGCCAGTTCGGCCACCGCCGTCCACATGTCGGCGGCGGCGAGGTGCCGTTCGGCGCGTGCCTCGTTGCGGTGGCGCAGCGTCGCCGCCACGCCGTCGGGGCCGACGCCGTCGACGATCGCGGCGATGGCGTCGGCGATGTCGGGATCGGTGATCCGCGACCGGTCGAGCGTCATCACGCCATGCCGCTTGGCGATGCGGCCCAGCGCGGCAATCTGGCCCAGTCCTTCCTCGGCCGAAAAGGGCTTGCGGCCCAGCGTGCCGAGCGCGCGGATCGCGCGGGCAAGATCGGCCGGCGGCGTGCGGATCAGCAGCGCGACGAAGGTGCCGCCGACCACGAAGGCGGCGGCGACCGGATCGGCATAGGGGGCGAACATGGATGCGTCCATGGCCGCTTCCCTGCAAACACGGTGCCAGTTTTCGTGCCGGCAATGGCTTGCCGGATGCGGTTGCCGCTTGCCGGTCGGCGGCGGCAAAAGCGGCAATTGGACCATGGGTGGCGGGTTTCGCGAAAACTGGCACGCCCTTTGCTGTGTTTCCGTGTGACGCGCATCCGGCGCGCCGATTTGGGAACCGTCCGATGGCCGACAATGCTCTGTTCGGGATACACGGCGCCGCGCTGCAGGTGCGGGCGCAGCGCATGGGTATGCTCGCATCGAACATCGCCAATGCCTCGACGCCCGGCTTCAAGGCGAAGGACGTCGACTTCCGCGCGGCGCTGGCCGGCGCGCAGCAGAGCGGCAATGTCGACCGCTCGATCGACAGCAACACGCTCTACCGCCGTCCGCTCCAGCCTTCGCTCGACGGAAACACCGTCGAACTGGTCACCGAACAGACCGCCTTCGCCGAAAACGCGGTCGCGTATCAGACGACGCTCGCGTTCCTGAACGGCCGCATTTCCACCATCACCCGCGCGCTGAAGGGCGAGTAAACAAATGCCCCAACCCATGAGCATTTTCGAAGTCTCCGGCCGCGCCATGTCCGCGCAGCTGGTGCGGATGAACACCACCGCCTCGAACCTCGCCAATGCCGGTGCGGTCTCGAAGACTGAGGCTGGCGCCTATCGCACGATGAAGCCGGTGTTCCGCACCACTTTCGATGCCGCCAGCGGCCTCGCCACGGTCGATGCGGCGCAGGTCGTGACGGCGGGCGAGGCGCCGGCCAAGCGCCACGATCCCGGCAACCCGCTGGCCGATGCCGAAGGCAATGTGTGGGAAGCCGCCGTCGATGAACCGCGCGAGCTGGTCGACATGCTCGATGCCGCCCGCACCTATCAGAACAATGTCGAGGTGATGTCGACCGCCAAGTCGCTCATCACCGAAACGCTGCGCCTGGGACGCTGATCATGACCACCACCGCCATCCAGAACATCCCGACGGTAAAGGGCGCGAACGACGCCGCGGCGAAGGCGAAACTGGGCCAGCGCTCGCTGGGCCAGGACGATTTCCTGCGGCTGATGACCGCACAGCTGCAATATCAGGACCCGTTCAACCCGACCGACAACGGCCAGATGGTCGCGCAGATGGCGCAGATGTCGTCGCTGTCGGGCATTACCGAAATGAGTTCGACCCTGAAGACGCTGTCCGCCCGCCTGGCCGGCAGCGGTGCGAGCGACGCGGTGTCGTGGATCGGCAAGGCCGTCCTGACCGACAGCGCGACCGCCACCGCCGATACCAAGGGCAATGTCACCGGTGCGGTCGAGCTCGATGGCGACGCCGCGCAGGTGAAGGTCGAGATTCGCGATGCCAACGGCAATCTCGCCCGTGCCGTGTCGCTGGGTGCGCAGCCTACCGGCATGGTCGATTACCAGTGGGACGGAAAGACCGAGGACGGCAGCGCCGCCGGCGCCGGCCCCTACACGATCAGCGTCGCGGCCAGCGATGCCAGCGGACAGGTGGTGAAGGCTCGCAACCTTGCCTGGGCCGGGGTCTCCTCCGTCATGCCCAATGGCGGAAAACCGATGCTGACGCTGTCCGACGGTCAGCAGGTGCTGGCCGATACCGTTCGCAAGATCGCCTGAAATTCCAACCCTTTCATCTGAATTTTCGCAGGAGCAAATCCCATGTCCTTCTACACTTCGCTCTCCGGTCTGAAGGCTTCGCAGGTCGACATGGCGTCGATCTCGCACAACCTCGCCAACGTCGGCACCACCGGCTTCAAGAAGAGCCGCGCCGAATTCGCCGACGTGATCGCGTCCAACCTGTCGGTCGCGCCGACGCAAATGGTCGGGTCGGGTACCGTGGTGAAGGGCAACCGCCAGCAGTTCGGCGAAGGCAACCTCGTCCAGTCGTCCTCGTCGCTCGACATCGCGATCGCCGGCGACGGCTTCTTCGCGCTGAAGCCCGATCCCACGAAGGACGGCCTGACCTTCACCCGCAACGGCTCGCTGCGCGTCGATTCGAACCAGTTCGTCACCGATGCGCAGGGCGCGCGGCTGCAGGTCTATCCGGTCGACGGGTCGGGCAACGTCGTGTCGACCACCCGCGATTCGCTGGCCGACCTCGTGTTGTTCGAAACCTCGGGCAAGCCGACCGGCACCGAGGATGTGAAGCTCGGCCTCAACATGAACGCCCGCTCGGTCAAGCCGACGACGACCCCGTTCAACCGCTTCGATTCGACCAGCTACAACGAAGCGGTGACCACGACCGTCTATGACGGCGCCGGCAACCCGATGACCATGACCACCTATATGGTCCGCACCACCGCGCCGCAGGCGGACCCGACCGATCTGTCGAGCACCTGGGAAGCCTATAGCTTCGTCGGCGACAAGGCGATGGAAGTGGGCGGCACGCCTGCGACCGGCACGACCCCGGCGGTGCCGGGAACGCAGGCGGTGACGATCACCTTCGATGCCACCGGCAAGTTCACCACCCCGGTCGCGACGACCTTCGACTCGTTCATGCCGGCCAGCGGCGTGGCGCAGCAGCAGATCAAGCTGACCTTCCCGACCACCACCGTCGCGACGACCAAGCCGTTCAAGCTGGAAACGCAGCAGCAGGACGGCGTCGCCGTCGGCCGGTTGCAGGGCGTGACGATTAACGAAAAAGGTATCGTCACCGCCAGCTATTCGAACGGCGATACCAAGGCGCTGGGCCAGGTCGCGATCGTCAACTTCTCGAACTCGGCCGGTCTGCGCCAGATGGGCAACAGCAACTGGCAGGCGACCGGCCTGTCGGGCGACCCCAGCTTCGCCAGCTCGGGCGAAAACGGCGCGGGTTCGCTGATGTCGGGCATGATCGAAGGGTCGAACGTCGACATCACCGAGGAACTGGTCAGCCTGATCGCCGCACAGCGCAACTTCCAGGCGAACTCGAAGGCGCTCGACACCTCGAACCAGATCACGCGGTCGATCCTCGATCTGCGTGCGTAATAAGGCTGTTTGAAAACGCGCGAAAGAGCGCGTTTTGAGGCGGCACCAGCCCGCTCCCCCACCCGACCACCCATCGAGGATACCGTGTGGGTGGCCGGGTGGGGGAGCGGGCTGGTGCCGCAAAATGCGTCTCGACGCATTTTCGAACAGGCATAACCCATGAAACTGGCATGACCCTTGCTGTGTAGCGAGGGTCATACTTGGGAGGTTTCGATGGACCGGCTGGTCTATACCGCAATGTCGGGGTTGCGCGGCCACATGGCGTCGCAGGCGACGATCGCGAACAACATCGCGAACGCCTCGACCATCGGGTATCGCGCGGACAAGGTCGATTTCGAACAGTTGTTGCTGAAGGGCAAGAACGGCGAACTCGAATCCCGCTCGCCCTCGTCAGAGGAAGTGCGCGACATGGACCGGCGGGCCGGCGCGATCCTCGCGACCGGCCGCCCGCTCGACATCGCGATGGAAGGCGACAGCTGGATGGCGGTGCAGGCGCTGGACGGCACCGAAGCCTATACCCGCCGCGGCGACCTGCAGGTTTCTGCCGCCGGCACGCTGGAAACCGGCGATCGCTTGCCGGTCATGGGCGCGACCGGGCCGATCACCGTGCCGCCCTACCAGGCGATTTCCGTCACCGCCGATGGCCGGGTGATGATCGTGCCGCAGGGCGCACCCGCCGGCACGCCGGACCAGGAAATCGGCCAGATCAAGCTGGCGAGCACGGCGGGCAGCCAGACGGTCAAGGGTATCGACAATCTGCTGCACGTCCGCGGCGGCGGCGTCCTGCCCGGCGACATGACCGCCAAGGTCCGTTCGGGTTCGCTCGAACAGTCGAACGTCAACATGACGCAGGCGCTGGTCGACATGATCGAGAACCAGCGGTCGTACGAAGTGCAGGCGGGCATGCTGAAGCAGGCGAAGGAGATGGATGAATCCTCCGCCAACCTGATGCGCGTCCAGAGTTAAGGAGAAGACACGATGGCCAATGCCGCACTCCATATCGCCCGCACCGGGCTGGACGCGCAGGACACGCGCATGCGTGTCATCTCGAACAACCTGGCGAACGTCAACACGACCGGGTTCAAGCGCGACCGCGCCTCGTTCGAGGCGCTGAGCTACCAGATCGTGACTGCACAGGGCGCCGCCTCGACCGCGGAATCGCGCTATGCCACCGGCCTGAACCTCGGCACCGGCGTCAAGATCCAGGGCACCGCCAGCATCCAGACGCAGGGATCGCTGTCGTCGACCGGCAACACGCTCGACATGGCACTCGAAGGCGACGGCTTCTTCCAGGTGCAGCTGCCCGGCGGCCAGCTCGGCTATACCCGCGCCGGCAATTTCAGCCGCTCGCCAGAGGGCATGCTGGTCACGACCGAGGGTTATCAGGTGATGCCCGGCATCACCCTGCCCGAGGGGGCGACCTCGATCACCATTGGCGGTGACGGCACGGTCAGCGCGACGATCCCGAACCAGACCGAAGCGACGCCGATCGGCCAGATCCAGGTGTCGACCTTCGCCAATCCGGCCGGTTTGCAGCCGATCGGCGACAATTTCCTGATCGAAACCGGTGCATCGGGTGCGGTGCAGACCGGCGTCGCCGGCCTCGATGGCCGGGCTCGCATCCGCCAGGGGATGCTGGAGGGTTCGAACGTCAACGTCGTCGAGGAACTCGTCGACATGATCGAGACGCAGCGCGCCTATGAGGTCAATTCGAAGATGATCTCGGCCACCGACGAGATGCTGAAATATGTCAACCAGAACATCTGAAGCCGTGCGCAGCCTCGCGCTCGCCGCGGTCGTGCTGGCGGCAATGCCGGCAACCGCCCGCCCCCTGTTCGGCAGGAAATTGCCGCCCGAGGATTATTCGGCATCGCGCCCCGCGCCGCCGGTGGCCACGGTCGTCGCGACCGGTGCGATCTTTCAGGCGGATCAGGGCTATGCCGCCCTGTACGAAGGCTGGCGCGCCAAGAAGGTCGGCGACCCGCTGACGATCGTGCTGGTCGAACGCACCAGCGCGTCCAAGTCGGCCGGTTCGAAGCTGGACAGCGGCGGCGGCTTCGGCATCACGCCGCCATCGGTCGGGCCGCTGTCGTTCGACCCGAACATCGCGTCGGCATCGGGCAAGCGCAACTTCAACGGCGGCGGATCGGCCGACCAGACGAACGCGCTGTCGGGCGAACTGTCGGTGACGATCGCCGAAGTCTATCCTAACGGCACGATGCTGGTGCAGGGCCGCAAGCAGGTGACGCTCAATCGCGGGGACGAATTCGTCGCGATCAGGGGCATCGTCCGCATGGCCGATGTCGATGCCAACAACCGCGTGCCGTCGACCCGCGTCGCCGATGCCCGCATTTCCTACACCGGCAAGGGCGATGTCGCCCGCGCCAGCCGGCAGGGGTGGCTCAGCCGCTTCTTCCAGGTCGTCAGCCCGTTCTAGGACAGCCCATGCGCCTCCTATTCGCCATCCTCGCCGCCGCCTTCCTGATGGTCCAGCCCGCTTCGGCGGAACGGGTCAAGGACCTCGGCCGCTTCCAGGGCATCCGGTCCAACCAGCTGACCGGCTATGGCATCGTCGTCGGGCTTCCCGGCACCGGTGACGACAATCTCGAATACACCGTACAGTCGGTGAAGGCGATCACGTCGCGCATGGGGCTGCAACTGCCGCAGGGGATCAACCCGGGGCTGAAGAATGCCGCGGTGGTGATGATCACCGCCGAACTGCCCGCCTTCGCCAAGCCCGGCCAGCGGATCGACGTCACCGTCGCCTCGATGGGCAAGGCCAAGTCGCTACGCGGCGGTGCGCTGGTGATGACCCCGCTGATGGGTGCCGACGGGCAGATTTATGCGATGGCGCAGGGCAATCTCGCGGTCGGCGGTCTGGGTGCCGAAGGCGCCGACGGGTCGAAGATCGTAGTCAACATCCCCTCGACCGGTCGCATCCCCGACGGGGCGACGGTCGAACGCACGGTCGACACTGGCTTCGCCACCGCGCCGACGCTGACCTTCAACCTGGCGCAGGCCGACTTCACGACGGCGCAGAATGTCGCGAGCGCGATCAACCGCCGCTTCGGCGCCGGCACCGCGACCGCGATCGACGCGGTATCGGTGGCGATGCGCGCGGCGCCGGGTGCCGATACCCGGTCGATGCTGATGAGCGAGGTCGAGAATCTTCCGGTCCAGCCGGCCGAAACGGCGGCACGCGTCATCGTCAACGCCCGTACCGGGACGATCGTCATCAGCTCTGCAGTCCGGCTGGCGCCATCCGCGGTCACGCATGGCAAGCTGACCGTGAAGATCGACGAGAACCAGCGCGTCAGCCAGCCCGCGCCGCTGAGCCAGGGTCAGACCGCGCTCGAACAGAAGAGCGGTGTGACCGTCGAGCAGGAAGTCAAGCCGATGTTCCTGCTGGCACCCGGACCGCAGCTCGCCGACGTCGTGAAGGCGATCAACGCGATCGGCGCGTCGCCGGCCGATCTGGTCGCGATCCTCGAGGCGCTCAAGGAGTCGGGTGCCCTGAAGGCCGAGCTGGTGGTCCTGTGAGCGTGATCGGCGCGACGACCGGCATCGGGGTCGACACCAGCCGCCTGGGCACCGACAGGAACCTGAAGGCCGCAGGCGAACGGTTCGAAGCGGTCTTCACCGGCATGATGCTGAAATCCATGCGGCAGGCGAAGCTCGCCGACGGCCTGTTCGAGAACAAGGCCGGTACCCAGTTCCGCGACATGTGGGACCAGAAGCTCGCCGAGAACATGGCGGTGACGACGCCGATGGGGATCGGGAAGGCGATGACCGAGTTTCTCGCGAAGGCAAACAAGGTTACCGAGGCGGATACCGTCAATTCGACGCAAGCCGCACCGCAATCTGCCGTTAACCCCTCTGAAGGGAAGAGCGGATGAGCGACCTGCTGTCGATCGGGGCGAGCGGCGTCAGGGCCTATCAGTCGGCGCTGACCACCACGTCGGATAACATCGCGAACGCCGGCACCCCCGGCTATGTGCGCCGCACGACCACGCTCGCCGAAATCGGCGTGGGGTCGTCGGTGCAGCTGACCGGCAGCGGCGTGACCGTTGCCGGCATCGCGCGTTCCGCCGATGCCTTCCGATCGGCGGATGTCCGCCAGACGACCTCCGACGTGTCGCGCAGCGATGGCGGCATCGTATGGATGGAACGGATCGAGGATGCGCTGGGCAGCCGCGCGCTGACCACGCGCATGACCTCGTTCTTCAACGCCGCGACGACCCTGTCGTCCGACCCCTCGGCCGATGCACCGCGCCAGGCGATGATGGAGGAGGCCGAAAGCGTCGCTCAGTCCTTTTCCGGCACGATCAAGGCGCTGGACGATGCGGCGACCAATCTCGACGCGATGGCCGGCAACGTCGCCGAAAAGCTTTCGAACAACGCCGCCGCCCTTGCCCGCATCAACGACGGGCTGGCACGCGTCGCGCGCGGATCGGTCGGCGAGGCGCAGCTGCTCGACCAGCGCGACCGGACGCTCGACGAAATGAGCGAGATGATCGACATCGACGTCCAGTTCGATCCGGTCGGCCGCGTCACCGTCCGCGCGGGGGCGGGGGATACCCCGCCACTGGTCCACGGCATCCAGGCATCGACCGTGCGGGTGTGGCGTGACGACGACAGCGGCGTGCCGGTCTTTGCCGCGATGCGCGACGGGAAGGAAACCGTGCTCAGCCCGCGCGGCGGAACGACGGCCGGCATGATCGACGGTGCGCAGCGTATCAAGGAAATGCGCGCCGACGTCCGCGACCTCGCGCAGAAGTTCGTCGATGGCGTGAACGGCGCGCTGACCCAGGGCGAGGACCTCAAGGGCAATACCGGCGACGCCAACAAGATGTTCGCCATCGACGCGGATGGCCGCGTCACTCTGGCGTTCGACGATGCGAGCAGGATCGCGGCGGCACGGGTCGGCAAGGGGCCGCGCGACAGCGGCAACCTGGGCATATTGGCCGAGGCACGGCGCGCGGGTGCCTGGGAAACGCAGCTGGTCGCGTTGCAGTCGAGCAACGGGTCGGCGCTGGCCGCGCGCAAGACCGTGGCGGAGGCGCAGGGGTCGATCCGCGATTCCGCGATCGATGCCCGCGACATGTCGGCGGGCGTCAATCTCGATCAGGAAGCGGTCAACCTGATGAAGTTCCAGCAGGCGTACCAGGCGTCCAGCCGCGTGATCCAGGTCGCGCGCGAGACGCTCGATGCGATTCTCGCGATCCGATAGGACGTAGCATGCAGATCTCCACCGCCAGCTTCTATAACCGCTCCGCCGCGCAGATGTCGCGGCTGAACGCCGATCTGAACCGCTATACGAGCGAACTGGCGACGAAGAAGCTGAACGTCGCGTCGCAGGATTCGACCGCGTGGATGATGCTGGGCGGCATCAAGAAGGACGAGGCGGACGCGACGGCCTTTCGCGCCAACATTACCCTGTCGCGCGGCTTGCTGG